>Ga0066256_1000212_pt1 | contig 241292 bp, 237 predicted proteins | sample ThiBio_1000_biof_FD_87107 | JGI IMG/M metagenome (GOLD analysis project Ga0066256, IMG submission 87107) | Wastewater bioreactor microbial communities from Cape Town, South Africa - Thiocy_expt_1000_biof (version 2) | ecosystem: Engineered > Bioreactor > Thiocyanate-remediating >...
TCATCGGCGGGGGGCAGATGGGCGACCAGGGCAAGGCCCTGTCCGACGGCGTCGACGTGCTGATCGCCACGCCGGGCCGGCTGATGGACCTGTTCGAGCGGGGCAAGATCCTGCTGACCGGCTGCGACCTCCTGGTCATCGACGAGGCCGACCGGATGCTCGACATGGGCTTCATCCCGGACATCGAGACGATCTGCTCGAAGCTGCCCGCCCAGCGCCAGACGCTGCTGTTCTCGGCGACCATGCCGCCGCCGATCAAGAAGCTGGCCGACCGCTTCCTCAGCAATCCCAAATATATCGAGGTCGCCCGCCCCGCGACGACCAACACCAACATCGCCCAGTTCAAGGTGCCGGTGCAGTCCCGCGCCAAGCGCGAGACCCTGCGCCGCCTGCTCCGCACCGACGAGGTCAAGACCGCGATCGTCTTCTGCAATCGCAAGACCACGGTGCGCGAGCTGGCCAAGAGCCTCAAGGGTCACGGCTTCGCCGCGGGCGAGATCCACGGCGACATGGACCAGTCCTCGCGCATTGCCGAGCTCGACCGGTTCAAGGACGGCTCGATCAACATCCTCGTCGCCTCGGACGTCGCCGCGCGCGGGCTCGACGTGAAGGGCGTGTCCCACGTCTTCAACTTCGACACGCCGTGGCATCCCGACGACTACGTCCACCGCATCGGCCGCACCGGCCGCGCCGGCGCGACCGGCCGGGCCTTCACTTTCGTCGCCCCCGAGGACGCCGAGGCGATCGAGAACGTCGAGAAGCTGACCGGCGGCAAGATCCCGCTGTTCGAGGCGGCCGCCGCCGAGGCGCGCGACGAGCGCGACGAGGAAGCCCCCGCCCGCGAGGAGCGCGCCCCGCGCCGCGAACGCGCGCCGCGCCAGGAACGCGCTCCCCGTCAGGACCGCACCCCGCGCGCGGAGAAGCCCGCGAAGCGCGCCGAGCCCCGGCCCGAACCGCGCCGCGAGCGCCGGGCCGAGCCCGAGCCGGCGGACGAGGGCTGGAACGGCCCCGTGCCCGGCTTCCTCAGCCTTTCCGCCCTGTGAGAGCCGGTTCCCGCGCCTTGCGCGCGGGGGTCCGCTCTGCTTAAGAGGCGCGCAATTTCCCCTTCCCCGGAGACCAATGAAATGGCGAAAATCAAGGTAGCGAACCCGATCGTCGAGATGGACGGCGACGAGATGACCCGGATCATCTGGCAATGGATCCGCGAGCGGCTGATCCTTCCCTACCTCGATATCGACCTCAAGTACTACGACCTCTCGGTCGAGAACCGCGACGCGACCGACGACCAGGTCACGATCGACAGCGCCAACGCCACCAAGCAGAACGGCGACGCCGCCAAGTGCGCGACAATCACCCCGGACGAGGCCAGCGCCGAGGAATTCACCCTCAAGAAGAGTGCGGAGTCGCCCAACGGCCCGATCCGCAACATCCTCGGCGGCGTGGTCTTCCGCGAGCCGATCGTGATCTCGAACGTCCCCCGCCTGGTGCCGGGCTGGACCGATCCCATCGTCATCGGCCGCCACGCCTTCGGCGACCAGTACCGCGCCACTGATACCCTGATCCCCGGCCCGGGCACCCTGCGCCTGGTCTTCGACGGCGAGGACGGCCAGACCCTCGACCTCGAGGTGTTCAAGTTCCCCAGCGCCGGCGTCGCCATGGCGATGTACAACCTCGACGATTCGATCCGCGACTTCGCCCGCGCCTCGATGAACTACTCGCTCAACCTCGGCTGGCCGCTGTATCTCTCCACCAAGAACACGATCATGAAGGCCTATGACGGCCGCTTCAAGGACCTGTTCGAGGAGGTCTACAACAACGAGTTCAAGGCGCAGTTCGAAGCCGCCGGCATCACCTACGAGCACCGCCTGATCGACGACATGGTCGCCTCGGCGCTCAAGTGGTCGGGCAAGTTCGTCTGGGCCTGCAAGAACTACGACGGCGACGTCCAGTCGGACACCGTGGCCCAAGGGTTCGGCTCGCTCGGCCTGATGACCTCGGTGCTGATGGCCCCCGACGGCAAGACCGTCGAGGCCGAGGCCGCCCACGGCACCGTCACCCGCCACTATCGCCAGCACCAGCAGGGCAAGGCGACCTCGACCAACCCGATCGCCTCGATCTTCGCCTGGACCCGCGGCCTGCTCTACCGCGGCAAGTTCGACAATACGCCCGAGGTGGTGAAGTTCGCCGAGACGCTGGAGCGCGTCTGCGTCGAGACCGTCGAGAGCGGCAAGATGACCAAGGACCTCGCGATCCTGATCGGTCCGGACCAGCCCTGGCTGACCACCGAGAAGTTCTTCGAGGCGATCGTCGAGAACCTCGAAAGCGCGATGGCGCAGTAAGATCGGGCAGCGGGGCGGCTCCGGTCGCCCCGCGCCCTCCCTTCGTCCGCACGGCGGAGAAGGACCAAAAGCGGCCGCATGAGCCGCGAGACAGAACGACGAGGGGGAACGGGATGCGCAAATTCCTGCCGCTGGCGGCCCTGGCCCTGTCGGCGGCGTCCGCCACGGCCCAACCGGCGCCGCCCCCGGAATCGGGCGCAGCGATCGCCGAGGCCGCGCAGGTCCATGTCGTCTCGCCCGAGATCCTGCCCGACAAGCGCGTCGTCTTCCGCCTCCACGCGCCCGCCGCCCGCGCCGTCAGGCTCAACGGCACCTGGGAGAACGGCTCCGACCTGCCGATGACCCGGGACGCGCAAGGGGTCTGGTCGACCACGGTCGGCCCGCTCGGCGCGGAGCTGTGGGGCTATTCCTTCGACGTCGACGGCGTCCGGGTCCTCGATCCCGGCAACGGCGAGTACCAGCGCGACGGCAACCGCTATGACAACCTGCTGATGATCGGCGGTGCCCACGCCGATCCCTGGACCTTCAAGCCCGACATCCCGCACGGCTCGGTCTCGGCAGTCTGGTATTCCTCCGACGTGCTCCACCAGAAGCAGCGCCGGATGTACGTCTATACCCCGCCCGGCTACGAGCGGAGCACGGCGCGCTATCCGGTGCTCTACCTGCTCCACGGCGGCGGCGGGGACGAGGACGCCTGGACCACGATGGGCCGGGCGAACGTGATCCTCGACAGCCTGATCGCGGAAGGCAAGGCCAGGCCGATGATCGTGGTCATGCCCAACGGCAACGCCACCCAGGTCGTCTCGCAGGGCTACGGCTACGGCCCGACGCCGCCGGACGAGGCGGTGATCGCCCCGCCCGCGCTGGTCGCCGCCACGGCCCGGGCCCCGCTGGCGGAAAAGGCCGCCGCCTACGGCCACTACCTCCATTCGATCCCCTATGCCGGCTCCTATCCGCAGAGCCTGGTCGAGGAGATCGTCCCCTTCATCGAGAAGACCTACCGCGCGATCCCCGACAGGGACCACCGCGCCATCGCCGGCCTGTCGATGGGCTCGGTCCAGACCATGCAGGCGACGGGCAACAATCCCGGGACCTTCGGCTATATCGGCATCTTCAGCGGCGGTATCGAGGCGGAAGCCCCGTTCAGCGCCGACCTGGCCCGGATCAAGGCGGCCGGGAACCGCTATTACTGGGTCGGCGCGGGGACCGTGGACCTGGCGCGGCAGCCCTCGATGCGGATCTGGGAGCTGGCCAGGCAGGCCGGGCTCAAGACCTCCTACCACGAGGCGGCGGGCGGGCATTACTGGTTCGTCTGGCGCGATTTCCTGGCCAAGTTCGGCGCGACCATCTTCCAATAGCAGCGCCGATAGCCGCCACGCGTCATTTTCTTGTCATGACGCCGTGACAACTGCGCCTTGCTTGCATTAGGTGCAACTCATGGCGGCTGAACTCAACTCCCCCGTTCTTTCCGATGCTCTCGTGATCCTCGGCGCCGCCGGCCTGGTGATCCCGCTGTTCGCCCGGTTCCGGATCACGCCGATCATCGGCTTCATCCTGGTCGGGCTGGCGGTCGGCCCCTACGGCCTCGGCCGCCTGGTCGCGGACCACCCATGGCTTTTCCACTTCACGATCACCGATCCGCACGGGCTGGAGCCCTTCGCCGAGTTCGGCATCATCCTGCTGCTGTTCTCGGTCGGCCTGGAGCTGTCGTTCAACCGCCTCTGGGCGATGCGGCGGCAGGTCTTCGGGCTCGGCGCGCTGGAACTGCTGATCGCCGGGGCCCTGCTCGCCGGGGCGCTGGCCTGGATGGGCGAAGGAATCAGCGGCGCGATCGGCCTCGGCCTCGCTCTCGCCATGTCCTCGACCGCGCTGGTCCTGCGCATCGCCGACACCAAGACGCCGGTCGGCAAGGCCGCGCTGGCCATGCTGCTGTTCGAGGACATCGCCCTCGTCCCGATCATCTTCCTGCTCGGCGCGCTGGCTCCCTATGCCGCCAGCGACGGGGTCGAGGGCATGTTCCGCACCCTCTGGCTCGGCGCGCTGGTGATCCTCGGGCTGCTGGTGATCGGACGCCTCGTCCTGCCGCGCCTGTTCGCCCAGGCCGCGCGGACCAAGAGCCCCGAGGTCTTCCTCGCCGCCAGCCTGCTGGTGGTGATCGTCTCCTCGCTGGCGACGGCCGGGGTCGGCCTCTCGCCGATCGTCGGCGCGCTGATCGCCGGCCTGCTGATCGCCGAGACCGAGTACCACGGCGAGGTCGAGATCATCACCGAGCCGTTCAAGGGGCTGGCGCTCGGTATCTTCCTGATCACCATCGGCATGAGCATCGACCTGCGCGTGGTCTGGGCCAACCTCGGCGCGATCGTGCTGGCGACCGCGGGGGTCCTGATCCTCAAGGCCGCCGTCACCGCGATCCTGCTGCGGCTGATGGGCGCGCGCTCGGGCACGGCGACCGAGACCGGCATCCTGATGGCCAGCCCGTCCGAAACCACGCTGATCGTGCTGACCGCGGCCGCCAGCGCGCAACTCGTCAGCGCGGAGACCGTGCAGTTCTGGCAGATCGTCACCGCCGTCGGCATGACCGTGACCCCGCTGCTCGCCCTGCTCGGCAAGCGCCTCGCCCGCCGGGTCGACGCCGCGCCGCTCCAGGCCCCGGAGGAGGACGCGAGCGCCGCCCGCGCGATCATCATCGGCTTCGGCCGCACCGGCCAGTTGATCGCCGACATGCTCAAGGTCCACGGCAAGCCCTATGTCGCGATCGATTCCGACGCCGACCTGATCGCCAACGGCCTGCGCCACGGCTATAGCGCGACCTTCGGCGATGCCGCCCAGGCGCAAACGCTCCGGCGGCTCGGCGTCGACAGCGCGACCGCGGTGATCCTGACGATGGACGAGCCGGTGATGATCCAGCGCCTGGTCAAGAAGCTGCGCGGCCAATATCCCGACCTGCCGATCATCGCCCGCGCCCGCGACGCGAGCCACGCCGCCGCGCTCTATCGCGCCGGGGCGAGCCATGCCGTGCCCGAGGCGCTGGAAGCCTCGCTGCAACTGTCCGAGGCCGTGCTGGTCGACCTGGGCGTCGCCATGGGCCCGGTGATCGCGTCGATCCACGAGAAGCGCGACGAATTGCGCGCGCAGATCATGGAGGAGGGCGAACTGGAGCAGAAGCCGAAGCTGAAATCGGCCTCGCTCAACGAACGGATGGCCTGACCCGCAAGCGACCGACCATCGGTCAGGCGGGATCGGCGATCAGCGCTCGCGTCCGCGCAAGGCAGCGGCCCAGGCGGGTTTCAGCGTCGATCCCCGCGTCGGCTTCGGAGCGGATCGGCACTTCCAGGCCGATCGGCACCGAAGCGGGCAGGCGCGCGAGGAACGGGCCGAGGGGCAGGTCGCCCTCGCCCGGCGCGCGCCGCTCGAACAGCGCTTCCTCCATGTAGCTCTCGATCCGCGCCGGCATCGGCACGTCGCAAAGCTGGACATGGCCGACCGCGCCCGGCGGCAGGGTATCGAGATCGGTCGCGCGGCCGCCGAAGCGGAAGAAGTGCATGGTGTCGATCAGCAGAGCGAAGCCGGGATGCGCCACCGCCTGCCACAGGGCGCGGGCCTTCTCGAAGGTCCGGATCGTCCCGGCGCCCACCTCCGTCGTGACCCGCAGGCCGCGCTCGGAGGCCATGTCCGCCAGCGCGGCGAACTGCGCCCGGGTCCGCCCGAGGTCCCTGTCCATGCCGACCGCGCAGATCGAGCGCGCGCCGAGCCGCGCGATCGCATCGAGGTCGGCCGCATAGCGCTCGATCCCGGCGTTCGGGACGATGGCGAAACCCTCGACCAACTCGATCCGCAGCCCGTGCCCCGCCACGGCCTCGGCGAGGTCCTTCCGCAGAGCCGCGCTCTCGCGCAGCGTCTCGCCGCCATGATCGGCCGGGGCGTTGGCCGGGCGGCCGTAATTGACCGAGACGAAATCGCAGCCGAGCCGGGCGGCCAGCGCGACATAGTCGGGCAGCGGCATGCCGAACACGCTCAGGTATTCGAGGCCGAGCCCCCCGTCGCGGCCCGGCGCGGTCACGGCAAGGCCTGGAGCGCGCCGCCCGCAGCCGCCGAAACGCGCATCGCGTCCATGACCTGCATGCAGGCCAACCCGTCGCGGAACGTCGGCGGCGCGACGGCTCCCGGAACCGCCTCTCCCCTGATCGCCGCGCCCAGGGCCTCCGCCAGGCGCGTGAAGGGCCCGATCTCGAAATGGGAGAGCCGGTTGGCGGAATTGGAATCGGCGGCGGCGGGCGGCGGCGGCAGCGCGAGGTCCGCCGGGACGGGAAGCTGGCGCGGGCCCGCGGGGTCCGCCACGAAGACCTTGCCCGCCTCGATCCACACCGTGCCCCTGCTCCCCGCGCAACGGCACAGGTTCGCAGGCTCGCCCCAGGCCCCCGCCGACTGCTGCATCGAGCCCTCGACCCCGCCCCTGGTCACGAAGCGCATCGAATAGCTGTCCTCCGCCACGCCGACGCGGTCTGACACGGTCATCAGGTTGGCGCTGAGCGAGTGGAAATCGCCCAGCCAGGCGCGGATCTGGTCGATCCAGTGCGAGCCCCCGGCGCCGAGCCAGCCGCCGCCCGCCTCCTTGTCGAACCACCAGCGCGGCAGGCGGGCATTGGGGTCGGCGCAGAACGGGATGAACTGGTCGACCACCAGGAAGCGCGGCTCGCCGATCAGGCCGTCATGGATCGCGCGGCCGAACAGCGCCCGCTCCGGTAGCCAGCGGAACTCGTGCGAGACCATGTGGACGACCCCGGCCGCCTCGGCCGCCCGCACCAGAGCGGCCCCTTCCGCCGCGTCGAAGGCGAAGGGCTTCTCGCACAGCACATGGCAGCCCCGCGCGACCGCCCGCTGCGCCAGCGGCGCGTGGGTGTCGGGCGTGGTCGCGATCGTCACGAGCCGCGCCCCCGTGGCGTCGAGCGCTTCGTCGAGGTCGGTGAACCAGGCCGGGACGCCGTTCTCGGCGGCCTTGCGCTGGAGCCGCTCGGCATTGCGCCCGACCAGGCCGACCACGTCGAAGCCGGCGGCCTTCAACGCCGGGACATGGATGCGGCAGCCAAACCCCGTCCCGACCACGATCGCCTTGATTCCGTCCATGACATCAACTCCTCGTGAAAGGGGTAGAGTGGCATAGATAGTCATTACTATCAATTGCACTGATCGGAAGCGTTGCTTAGAGCGACCGCTTCTCTGACATTTCAACTCAGGAGGGATTGTCGGACGGCTATCGTCTGCTTCCCGCAGCATATTGCTGGCCTGCCGCGCGGGCGCGATTCAGATACCAGCGATCTGCATTGACCTGACCATCGCTGCGTAAGCGCCGTCGATATTCCGGTGACATAGCGCCGAGTTCCGTCCCTAAGCTCCGCGCTGCTGCGGTGAGCCATTGTGCTGCCGCAGGCTTGCCGTAGCTCGCCGTGCGACGCCGAAACTCCGCGTTCAGCGGCGCAATCGCGGCGTCAAAAGTCTGATCAACGATCGAGCGGGACGGTCTTGGCGCGGGAGCCGATCGTCGGCCGGTCTGCCGGCCCTGCCCTCTCTCCGCATCAGCACGCTCCCGTTCGCGATTGTAGTTGTCATTCTGGATCGATGACATGATGAGCGAGTTGCCAGCGTTCCAATCCATGACATATTGCGCTTGCGCCGGAACAGAAATCCCGAAACCAGATGCAAGCATTACCGCGGCCGACAACAGGCCATGTTTCATGGCTTTCCTCCTTTTCTGATCTCACCCCGTCTTGATGCGGGTTATGAAATGAATGAGCCGCCTGACAACGGTCTATAGATCAAGGATGCGGTTGTCTGAAAACCATAGTTTTTGCGACATTTCGGCTTGTCTGCCGGGAAAACAGCGCTTCCTGTTCCCGGTGTCTGAAAACCCGCCACTAAATCTATGTCGGGAAATGGGGCGCGCGTAACCGGACGGACAACAAGTCCGGATCGGCAATCAACAATAGCAATGCGCACTCTTCCTGAGAGCCGGCCCGACGCCTTCAGCCCGCCAGCACGGCCTTGACCGCGGCGATCGCATCGGCCGCCTTGGCACCGTCCGGGCCGCCGCCCTGGGCCATGTCCGGCCGGCCGCCGCCACCCTTGCCGCCGAGCGCCTCGACACCGGCGCGGACGAGGTCCACGGCGCTGACCTTGCCGGTCAGGTCGTCGGTCACGCCCGCGGCGATGCTGGCCTTGCCGTCGTTGACCGCGACGATCGCCGCCACGCCCGAGCCCATCCGCTGCTTCGCCTGGTCGAGCAGCCCGCGCAGTTCCTTGGCGTCGAGGCCTTCGATGACCTGGCCGGAGAACTTGATCCCGCCGACATCCTCGTCGGCCGCTTCGGCCTTGGCGCCGCCGCCTCCGCCCAGGGCCAGCGCCTTCTTCGCCTCGGCCAGCTCGCGCTCCAGCTTGCGGCGCTCGTCGAGCAGCGCGGCGACGCGGGCCTCGACTTCTTCGGGCGTGGTGCGGAGCAGGCCCGCGGCGCCCTTCAGCGCCTCCTCGCGGCCGACCAGCCACTGGCGCGCGCCTTCGCCGGTCAGCGCCTCGATGCGACGCACACCCGAGCTGACCGCGCTTTCCGAGACGATGCGGAACAGGCCGATGTCGCCGGTCGCGGCGACGTGGGTGCCGCCGCACAGCTCGATCGAATAGTTGCGGCTGTCCGCGCCGACGCGGCCCATCGAGAGCACGCGGACCTCGTCCCCGTACTTCTCGCCGAACAGGGCCATGGCTCCTGCCTCGATCGCCTCGTCGGGCGACATCAGGCGGGTCGTGACGGGCTCGTTGTGGCGGATCTCGGCGTTCACCTCGGCCTCGATCGCGGCGATGTCCTCGGCGCTGAGCGCGGTGGGCTGCGAGAAGTCGAAGCGCAGCCGGTCGGCGGCGACCAGCGAGCCCTTCTGGGTAACGTGCCCGCCGAGCCGGTTGCGCAGGGCCGCGTGGAGCAGGTGCGTCGCCGAGTGGTTGGCACGGATCGCGTCGCGGCGCTCGACGTCGACGACGAGCTGGACCGCGTCGCCCAGCTTGATCGTGCCGCTCTCGACCTTGGCCTGGTGCGCGTGGAGCCGCCCGAGCGGCTTGGCCGTGTCGGTGACGGTCAACTTCAGCCCGTCGTTGGTGAGGATCGTCCCGGCATCACCGGTCTGGCCGCCGCTCTCGCCATAGAACGGCGTCTGGTTGGTGATGACCGTGACTTCGTCGCCCGCCGTCGCGCTCTCGACCTCGCGGCCGTCCCTGACCAGCGCCACGACCTGGCCCTCGCCGGTGGTCGCAGTATAGCCGGTGAACTCGGTCGCGCCCTCGCGCTCGGCGATGTCGAACCAGACCTCGCTGTCGGCGGCCTGGCCCGAGCCCTTCCAGGCGGCGCGCGCGGCGGCCTTCTGGTGGGCCATGGCGGCGTCGAAGCCTTCCTTGTCGACGCCGATGCCGCGAGCGCGCAGGGCGTCCTCGGTCAGGTCGTAGGGGAAGCCGTAGGTGTCGTAGAGGCGGAAGGCGGTCTCGCCGGGAAGCTCGCCGCCCTCGCCCATTCCGGCGGTCGCCTCGTCGAGCAGCTTGAGGCCGTTGGACAGGGTGCGGCGGAACTGGATCTCCTCGCGCTGGAGGGTCTCCTCGATCAGCGGCTGGGCGCGGCCCAGCTCGGGATAGGCCTGGCCCATCTCGGCGACAAGCGCGGGCACCAGGCGGTGCATCAGGGGCTCCCTGGCGCCGAGCAGGTGGGCGTGGCGCATGGCCCGGCGCATGATCCGGCGCAGGACGTAGCCGCGCCCCTCGTTCGAGGGCAGCACGCCATCGGCCAGCAGGAACGAGGTCGAGCGCAAGTGGTCGGCGATCACCCGGTGGCTGGCGCGGTTCTCGCCCTCGGCCTTGACCCCGGTCAGCCCTTCCGAGGCGGCGATCAGCGCCTTGAAGGTGTCGATGTCGTAGTTGTCGTGCTGGCCCTGCATGACCGCGGCGATGCGCTCCAGGCCCATGCCGGTGTCGATGGACGGCTTGGGCAGGTCGCCGACGATCTCGCCCGCGGCCTGCTCGAACTGCATGAACACGAGGTTCCAGATCTCGATGAAGCGGTCGCCGTCCTCCTCCGGCGATCCCGGCGGGCCGCCCCAGATGTGCTCGCCGTGGTCGAAGAATATCTCCGAGCACGGGCCGCACGGGCCGTCGTCGCCCATCGCCCAGAAGTTGTCCTTGGTGGCGATGCGGATGATCCGGTCCTCGGGCAGGCCCGCGATCTTCTTCCAGAGGGCGAAGGCCTCGTCGTCCGTGTGATAGACCGTGGCGAGGAGCTTGTCCTTCGGCAGGCCCCATTCCTTGGTCAGCAGGGTCCAAGCGTGGGTGATCGCCTGTTCCTTGAAGTAGTCGCCGAAGGAGAAGTTCCCCAGCATCTCGAAGAAGGTGTGGTGCCGCGCGGTATAGCCCACGTTGTCGAGGTCGTTGTGCTTGCCCCCGGCGCGAACGCACTTCTGGGAGCTTGCCGCACGCGGGACACTGCGCGTCTCCAGCCCGGTGAAGACGTTCTTGAACGGGACCATTCCCGCGTTCACGAACATCAGCGTCGGATCGTTGTAGGGAACGAGCGGGGCGGACGGCACCGCCTCGTGCCCGTTGGCCGCGAAATAGTCGAGGAAGGACCGGCGGATTTCGTTCGTCGAGATCATGGAAGCGCCGATAAGCGAGCCCGGCGCGACCGACAAGCGCGAAGGCGCGATCAGTGTGTCCGGGAATAGAGCGGCTGGCGGCCCGCCGGCACCCGCGGCGCAACCACGCCGAGCGCGGCAGGCAGGATGTCGAGCGCCAGCGGCAGGGCCATCTTCACCACCTCGCCGTCGAGCGCGACGCCGATCTCACCCTCGCCCTCGACCGTGATCGCGCGGGCTTCCAGGAGGTCCTCGAAGTCGGTATCGGCATCGGCCAGGCCGAGCAGCACCTTGCAGGCGAACTTGAGCAGGTGGCCCGGCCCCTCGGCGCGGACCGCGCAGAGCGATAGCCGGCCCTCCTCCAGCGATTCCCGGTGGCCCAGGGTGCGCGGATCGAGCGAGTAGCGGTTGTTGCCGACGAACAGCAGCGGGGTGCGGACCTCGCGCAGCTCGCCGTCGACGGCCAGGCGGTAGCGGCGCGGCCGCATCGTCCGCAGCACGCGCCAGGCGGCGGGGATCGTGCCGAGCCACTTGGGCAGGGCCCGCCGGTCGCGCTCGCGGACGAGCTGCGGATAGATGCCGATCGAAGCGTTGTTGACGAAGACCCGCTCTCCCGCGCGGCCGAGGTCCATGCGGCGGCGCTCGCCCGTGGCGGCGACGGTCGCGGCCTCGGCCAGGTCGAGCGGGATGCCGAGCGCACGAGCCAGGTGGTTGCGGGTGCCGAGCGGCAGGATCGCGAGCGCCGCGCGCTTGCCGCGCAGGGCCTGGGCCGCGCCGCCGAGCGTGCCGTCGCCGCCGCCGACCGCGACGACCGGCGCGCGGCTGCGCCGGCGGATCGCCTCGGCCATCTCGCCGCCGTCGAGCAGTTCCAGGTCGATCGCCCGGCCGGAGGGGGCGAAGGCCTCGCGCACGGTTTCCTCCAGCCGCGCGCCGAGCGCGGCGGCCGTCCCGCCGGAACGGTTGATCAATACGGGCAAGGGTTGAGGCATCTCCACGCCCAAATGCACCACACCGCACCCCGGTTCCCGCCTGCCGAGATTCCGCTTGCGACTCGCCAGCGAGAGGCAGACGATCCGCCCTGTCCCAACCGCGCCGCGTGCGCGAGCCAGCGCCCGGCGCCTCACCAGAGGAGGCGATGATGGGCAGCACCCCAAGCACTGGAAACGCCAACGGCAGCAAAGCGGCCCGTGCCGCCGGCACGCGCGCGATCGCGCTGGTCGGGCCGGCGGGCACGGGCAAGACCAGCCTGGCCGAGGCCATGCTCTACGCCAGCGGCGCGATCCCCCGCCTGGGCAGCGTCGATGCCGGGACGAGTGTCGGCGACGCCAGTCCCGAGGCGCGGGCGCGCGGCGGCTCGACCGAGATGAACCTCATGCATTTCGACTACCTCGGCGACCACTATGCCCTGGTCGACATGCCGGGCGGCGTCGGCTTCGCCGCCGACGGGCTCAACGCCCTGCTCGCCGCCGACATCGCGGTGGTCGTGGTCGATCCCGCGCCCGAGCGCGCGGCCCTGGCCGAGCCGATGCTGCGCCGCCTCGACGAATGGGGCGTGCCCCACGTCATCTTCGTCAACAAGATCGAGAACGCCCGCGTCGGCGCGCTCCAGTCACTGATCGCGGAGCTGCGGCCGATGAGCCGCGAGCCTCTCGCCCTGCGCCAGATCCCGATCCGCGGCGAGGACGGCAAGAGCGAGGCCGTGACCGGCTACGTCGACCTCGCGCTGGAGCGCGCCTATCGCTACCAGCCCGGCCAGGCTTCCGAGAAGATCGCCCTGCCCGACACCGTGCTCGGCCGCGAGCAGGAGGAACGCACCCGCCTGCTCGAGACCCTGGCCGACTTCGACGACGAGTTGCTCGAGGTCCTGCTGACCGACGAGCAGCCCGACAGCGCCGTGGTCATGGCCGACCTCGCCGAGGACACGGTGGAGAACCGCGTCGTGCCGATCGTCATGGGCTCGGCCCTGACCGGCGGCGGGGTGCGGCGCCTGCTCAAGCTGCTGCGCCACGAGACCCCCGCGCCCGAGCTTGCCGCCGAGCGGCTCCACGCGGGCGAGGACGGCGGCCTGCACGTCTTCAAGATCGCCAACGGCGGGGCGATGGGCCGGCTCGCGCTCGGCCGGGTGCTCGGTGCGCCGCTCGACGAGGGCGACGAGCTGGTGGTCGGCGGCGACGCCGCGCGCACCGGCTCGATCTTCTTCGTCCAGGGCGACAAGACCGCCAAGCATCCCCACGCCGCGCCCGGCGACGTGATCGCCGTGGCCAAGGTCGACGGCGCCAGGAGCGGCGCCCTGCTCGCCCGCAAGGGCGCGGCGCGGGGAGGAGCGGCGGACGAGAACCACGCGATCGACTATCCGGCGCGCAACGCCGCCCTGGCGATCGCCGCGCGCGACCGGCGCGACGACGTCAAGCTGTCGAGCGCGCTGCACCGCCTCTGCGAGGAGGACCCGGCGCTCGAATGGAGCCAGGACGAGGCGACCCACGAGACCCTGCTGCGCGGGATCAACGACGAGCACCTCCAGGTCGTGCTCGGGCGGCTCCAGCGGCGCTACGGGGTGGCGGTCGACGCGCGGCCGCCGCGCATCGCCTACCGCGAATCGATCCGCAAGCCGGCCACCCAGCGCGGCCGCCACAAGAAGCAGTCGGGCGGCCACGGCCAATATGGCGACTGCGTGATCGAGATCCGCCCCCTGGCGCGCGGCGAGGGCTTCCGCTTCGACGACCGGATCACCGGCGGAGCGATCCCCAAGCAATATATCCCCGCGGTCGAGATGGGCATCCGCGACGCCATGCAGAAGGGCCCGCTCGGCTTCCCCGTGGTCGACGTGGCGGTGACGCTGACCGACGGCTCGTTCCATTCGGTCGACAGCTCGGAGCTGGCCTTCCGCATCGCCGGGCGCATGGCCATGCTCGAAGCCCTCGCCCAGGCCGGCCCCTACCTGCTGGAGCCGATGAGCCTGGTGACGGTGGACACCCCCGCCGGCACCGGCTCCAAGTCGGGCTCGGTGCTGTCCAGCCGGCGCGGGCAGATCCTCGGCCTCTCGCCCCACCCCGCCTGGCCGCGCTGGGAACGGGTCGAGGCCATGCTGCCCGAAGCCGCCCTCCACGGCCTCGACGCCGAGCTGCGCTCGCTGAGCCAGGGCCTGGCGAGCTTCACCGCCGAGTTCGACCACCTGGCCGAACTGGGCGGCAAGCAGGCCGACGAGGTGGTCAAGGCTCAGGCCGCGCTGGCCGCTTGAGGAAGCGGACGATTGTTGACGGCTTGCCGCTGCGGCCCGCGAGCGGGACGGACGATCCGTCCGGTTCGCTCGCGGGATTCCCCGATCCCATGCCCTGTTGCGCAACGCGCCCAGCCTAGAAGGAACGATCCGATGCGCGGTATTTCAGGAATGCTGGCCTTCTTGGCGGCTACGGCCCTGGCGCTATCGCCCCAGGCCGCGCTGGCCCAACGCGCCGGTACGCTGATCGCGGCACAGCCCGTCGCAACGGCGCCGCCGGCCATGCGGGCTTGGCGTGTCCGGTACTGGACGACGAACGAGCGCAACGAGCCGATCCAGGTGAGCGGCATGGTGATCGCGCCCAATGCCCGGGCGAACGGCGCCCCGCGCCGGGTCATCGCCTGGACGCATGGCCTGGTGGGCATCGCGCAGCGCTGCGCGCCATCGATCGGCGAGGCCAACTTCACGATCATTCCGGGGCTGCAAGACGCGATCGGGCGCGGCTATACCGTCGTCGCGCCCGATTATCCGGGATTGGGTTCCAGCGGGGTGCATCCCGTGCTCGTCGGCGTGAGCGAAGGCCGGTCGGTGCTCGACGCGGTGCGCGCGGCACGCGGCATTCCCGAAGCCGATGCCGGAACCCGCTTCGCGCTCTGGGGAGAATCGCAGGGAGGGCATGCCGCCCTGTGGAGCGGCCAGGTCTGGTCGAGCTATGCCCCCGATCTCCAACTCGTGGGCATCACCGCGATCGTGCCGCCCACCGATCTCGCCCGCAATTTCTCGGAGGGCAGCGACCTGCGCGTGAGGGCGCTGCTCACCTCTTACACAGCAACGAGCTGGTCGCGTCATTTCGGCGCGCCGATGGCGACCTTCGGCACGCGGTCGGTCCAGAACGTGATGACCCGGCTGGCCGACAACAATTGCGTCCAGCTCAACGCCAAGCCCAGGCTCGGGACCATTATCGGCATCGCCATCGCGCAGCGGGCAATCCGCAACCTCGACCTCGGCACCAAGGCTCCATGGGGCCGGCTGATGCGCGAGAACAGCCCGTCTCCCGCCGCCATCCCGGTCCCGGCGCTGATCGCGACGGGCACCGGCGACACGATCGTGGCGCCCGCGGTCGTGCGCGATTTCGCCCGGCGCGCCTGCGCGCTCGGCAAGACGGTGCGCTTCCTGTCGGTGCCGGGCGGCGAGCACGGCACGGTTGCCCGGACCGAAGCGGCCGCAACGCTCCAATGGATCGACGCGCGGTTCGACGGACAGAAGGCTCCGACCAACTGCAGCTCCTTCTGAACGGAGCACCGGACCGCCGCCGACAGCCGCCGCTTGCGGCCTTCGGCAATCTCAGCCGCATGGCCTCAGTCCCAAGCCCGCTTGTTCGCCCGCTCCCCCGCCGTTACGCTGGCGGGCATTCCACGGGGGAGAGGAAGAACCCATGCTCAGCGTCCTGGCGGCCATCCTGATGCAGTCCGCCCCGGCCACCGCACCGATGCGGCCCGAGGACACCGAGCAGTGGACGCCCGAGCCGCCGGTGGTGACGCCGCTCGCCGCCGTGACCGTGCCGCCGCCTTCCGACGCCGTGGTGCTGTTCGACGGGAAGGACCTGGCGCAATGGGCCTCGGAGGACGGCTCGCCGGCGCGGTGGACGGTGAAGGACGGCGTGCTCACCGTGGCCAAAGGGACCGGCGACATCCAGACGCGGCGGCGCTTCGGCAGCTATCAGCTCCATCTCGAATACCGCATCCCCGCGAACATCACCGGATCGGGCCAGGCGCGGGGCAATTCGGGGCTCTTCCTGGGCGCGACCGGGCGCTACATGGGGTACGAATTGCAGATCCTCGACAGCTACCGGAACAAGACCTACGTCAACGGCCAGGCCGGCAGCATCTACAAGCAGTTCCCGCCGCTGGCGAACCCGACGCGGCCCCCGGGCGAATGGCAGAGCTACGACGTGGTCTGGACCGCGCCGACCTTCGCCAGTGACGGCAGCCTGCGCAGCCCGGCCTATGTCACGGCCTTCCTCAACGGGGTGCTGGTGCAGGACCACGCAGCGCTGCGCGGCGAGACGCTCTATATCGGCAAGCCGGCCTATCACGCCCACGGAGCCCTGCCGATCAAGCTCCAGGACCACGGCGATCCCAGCGAGCCGATCAGCTTCCGCAATATCTGGGTGCGCGCGATCGGGAATTGAGGGAATGGCGGTAATTAGGGTGGAAAGCGGACGTCATCACAAAATCACGAACCTCGTCGCCCCGGACTTGATCCGGAGCCCCGGTTCTTCCTGCGCGAGGTCGGAAAAGAAAGCGGGACCCCGGATCGAGTCCGGGGTGACGAAGGGGGTGGAGAGGTCCGTAATCAAGTCGTTCGCGGAAGTCCGGTTCGCGTTCCCCCTCATCACGCCGCCCAGCCAAACGAAGACCGGCGCGGAGGCACTCGCTCCTCCGCGCCGGTCCTGGTTCATCGAACGCGCGGAAGCCCGCGACGTTCCTTGAGGATCAGAGGTCGTCGTCCGCGTCCGGGCCGGACATCATCTCCTCGGACAGGCCGTCGGTGCGGCCGCGGATCGCGGCTTCCAGACGGTCGCAGACTTCGGGGTTTTCCTTGAGGTAGGTCTTGGCGTTCTCGCGGCCCTGGCCGATGCGGATGCTATCGTAGCTGAACCATGCGCCCGACTTCTCGACCAGGCCGGCCTTGACGCCGAGGTCGAGGATCTCGCCGATCTTCGAGATGCCCTCGCCGTACATGATGTCGAACTCGACCTGCTTGAACGGCGGGGCGACCTTGTTCTTGACCACCTTCACCCGGGTCGCGTTGCCGACGATGTCGTCGCGGTCCTTGATCTGGCCGGTGCGGCGGATGTCGAGGCGGACCGAGGCGTAGAACTTGAGCGCGTTGCCGCCCGTGGTCGTCTCGGGATTGCCGTACATCACGCCGATCTTCATGCGGAGCTGGTTGATGAAGATCACCATGCAGCGCGAACGGCTGATCGAGCCGGTCAGCTTGCGCAGCGACTGGCTCATCAAGCGGGCCTGCAAACCCACGTGGCTGTCGCCCATCTCGCCCTCGATCTCCGCGCGGGGGACCAGGGCGGCGACCGAATCGACCACCAGCACGTCGATGGCGTTGGAGCGGACCAGGGTGTCGACGATCTCCAGCGCCTGCTCGCCGGTGTCGGGCTGCGAGACGATCAGCTCGTCGATGTCGACGCCGAGCTTCTTGGCATAGACCGGATCGAGCGCGTGCTCGGCGTCGACGAAGGTCGCCGTGCCGCCGTTCTTCTGCGCCTCGGCGATCACGTGGAGCGCCAGGGTGGTCTTGCCCGAGCTTTCCGGACCATAGACCTCGATCACCCGGCCGCGCGGCAGGCCGCCGACGCCGAGCGCGATGTCGAGCCCGAGCGAGCCGGTGGAGATCGCCTCCACCTGCATCGTCTCCTTCGAGCCGAGCTTCATCGCGGAGCCCTTGCCGAAGGCGCGGTCGATCTGCGCCAGCGCCGCCTCAAGGGCTTTCTGACGATCCATGTTGTCCTTGCCTTCCTGAATCAGCTTGAGCTGTGCCGCCATCGTTCGTTCCTCTGCCTACCGGGCCGACCGGGAAGGTCAACTGGAACTCGATGTATTCTCTTTGTTCCAACAGAACAAGGGGAGAACAGAAATTTTTTCGTTTGCGCGGATCGGACGCCGCCGGCCATGGGTCCCGCCGGTATCCGCGACGAACAGGGCCCAATGCGCACGCGACTGAGCATCTGCCGGAAGAAGGTGCGCTTCCGCACCGAGGACGAGGCGCGTTCGGCCGCCCGGGCGGCCGCCGTGCCGCTCCGGCACTACCGCTGCGCCCGCTGCCGGCACTTCCACCTGACCAGCCGGCCCAAGGGCAAGCGCGTGCCGCGCCCAGCCGAAGGCTAGGGCCTTCACTACCGCCGCCACACCGCGGACTCGGCCGCCGCCGCCATGGCCGAGCGCCCCCCGCCCGCCGGGAAGCCGGCGATGGCGTCGATCGCGCGCTGGGCAAACAGCCGCGCCCGCTCGCGCGTGGCGCTGACCGCGTCGTGGCGGTTGATGAGCCGGATCGCGTGGGCGAGGTCCTCGTCGCTGGTGGCGAAGCCGGCGATGGCGTCGCGCCAGAACCCGCGCTCCTCCTCGCTGCCGCGCGCATAGGCGAGGATCACCGGCAGGGTCATCTTGCCGTCGCGGAAGTCATCGCCCTTGCCCTTGCCCATCTCGGCGCTTTCCGAATCGTAGTCGATCGCGTCGTCGACGAGCTGGAAGGCGATGCCGAGGTTGCGGCCATAGGCTTCGAGCGCCAGCTCCTCGGGCTCCGAGCGCTCGGCGACGACCGCGCCGATTCGCGTCGCGGCGGCGAACAGGGCGGCGGTCTTGGCGCCGATGATCGAGAGGTAGCGCTCCTCGCTGGTCTCGACCTGGCGCTGGGCGGTAAGCTGGTCGACCTCCCCTTCGGCGATCACCGCCGAGGCGCGGGAGAGTATCTTGAGCACCTTGAGGCTGCCGTCCTCGACCATCAGCTCGAAGGCGCGGGAGAACAGGAAATCGCCGACCAGCACGGTCGCCGGATTGCCGTAGACGATGTTCGCGGCGGCCTGGCCCCGGCGCATGTCGGAGCCGTCGACCACGTCGTCGTGCAGCAGGGTCGCGGTATGGATGAACTCCACCGCCGCGGCGAGCTTGTGGTGGCGCGAGCCCTGGTAGTCGCACAGCGCCGCCCCGGCGAGGGTCAGCATCGGCCGCATCCGCTTGCCGCCGCCCGCGATCAGGTGGCCGGCGAGCGCGGGGATCAGCGGGATCTCGCTCTGCATCCGGTCGAGGATCACCGCGTTGACGCTGTTCATCGCATTGGCGGTCAGCGCCAGCATCGGGCTGAGCGAAGGCTCGGTCGCGCGCGGGCGCAGCGGGATCACGTCGGCAGACATCGCCGCGCCATCGCCCGCCATTGCGCGAAACGCAAGTGCAAAGCCGACAATGGCGCTTGGCGATTCGTCATGCTAGCGCGGCGGCGATGACCGAGAGCACCTCCTTTACCGCCGGCGCGCCGGATGCCGTCTCCGATGCCGTCCCCAATGCTGTCCTCGCCAGCTACCGCGCCAGCATCGACAATATCGACGCCGCGCTGATCCATATCCTGGCCGAGCGCTTCCGCATCACCAAGGCGGTCGGCGCCTACAAGGCCGAGCACGCCCTGCCCGCCTCCGACCCGGCGCGCGAGGAGCGGCAGATCGCCCGGCTGCGCAAGCTCTCGCTCGACGCCCAGCTCGATCCCGAGTTCTCGGAGAAGTTCCTGCGCTTCATCATCGAGGAGGTGATCCGCCACCACGAGCAGGCCAAGGCCGGCTGACGGACGCCCTCCCCGTGGACCTGGAGATCGCGATCGAGGCCGCCTGGCCCCCGACTTCCGACTGGGCCGACCTGGCCGAGCGCGCCGCCGAGGCGGCCGCGGCGGTCGCCCCGGAACTGGCCAATCCGCGCCTGTCCGCCAGCCTGCTCCTCGCCGACGATCCGGAGCAGCGGACGTTAAACCGCCAGTGGCGGGCGAAGGACAGGCCGACCAACGTGCTCTCCTTCCCGATGCTGGAACGCGCGGACCTGCTCGCCCTGGCGGCGGACGGCCCGCCCGAGCTGCTCGGCGATATCGCCCTGGCGCTGGAGACCTGCGCCCGCGAGGCCGCGGAAAAAGGGCTGCCGCTGGCCGATCACGCCGCCCATCTCCTCGTCCACGGCCTGCTCCACCTCGCCGGGCACGACCACGAGACCTCGCCGCAGGAGGCCGCCGCGATGGAGGCGCTGGAGATAAAGGCGCTTGCCCTCCTGGGCATCGCTGACCCATATGACGATGCCGGGGAAATCTAGGAGCAAGGCAAGATCATGGCCGAGGTTGGCCGACACGGCGAATCCGGAGATCCGGACAGTTGGCGTTCGCTTTGGCGGGCGGTCCGCAGGTTCTTCGACGGCGATAGCGACCAGTCGCTGCGCGCCCAGATCGAGGAAGTCATCGACGAGCACGAGGGGGACGGCCACCGCGCTGCGGGCGACCTGCTGCCGATCGAGCGGCAGATGCTCCGCAATCTCCTCCATTTCAGCGAGCACGACGCCGACGACGTGGCGATCCCGCGCAGCGAGATCGTCGCCATCCCCTCGACCGCGACCTGGGCCGAGGTGGTCGAGGCCTTCGCCGAGCACGGCCACAGCCGCATCCCGGTCTATCGCGACACGCTCGACGAGATCATCGGGATGATGCTGATCAAGGACGTCTTCCCCTTCCTCGCCGGCAAGCAGGAACCGCCCAGGAACTGGAAGGGCCTGATGCGCCAGCCGCTGTTCGTGCCCCAGGCGCGCGGCGCGCTCGACGTGCTGGCCGACATGCGCGCCAGCCGCACCCACCTCGCCGTGGTGGTCGACGAATATTCGGGCACCGACGGGATCATCACGATCGAGGACCTGGTCGAGGAGATCGTCGGCGAGATCGAGGACGAGCACGACGACACCCCGCCCGAGCTGATCGTGCCGCTGGACGGCGGGCTGTGGGAAGCCGACGCGCGAGCCGAGCTGGAGGAGGTCGGGGAAAAGGTCGACCCCCGGCTTGCCGACTTCGATGAATCGGTCGACACTCTGGGCGGCCTGGCCTTCATGCTGGCCGGCCAGGTGCCGCAGGTGGGGGCGATAGTCCCGCATCCCACCGGCTGGCGAATCGAGGTTATCCAGGGGAATGAGCGCCATGTGACGCGCCTTCGGCTGCACCCTCCCCAGCAGCCCGAGGCGCCGGAAGACTGACGGATTCGAACTTTGGTCACGACACGCAGACTCCCTCCCCTGCGCGCCCTGGAAGCATTCGTGCGCATCGTCCGCCTCGGCTCGGCCAAGGCGGCGGCGGGCGAGCTGGGCCTGAGCCCCTCGGCCCTGTCGCGCCGGGTCGGGGCGCTGGAGGACTTCGTCGGCAAGCGGCTGTTCACCCGCCAGCACCAGGCGATGAAGCTGACCGACGAGGGCCAGGCGTTCTACGCCGCGGTCTCGCCCAAGCTGGAGGAGCTGGCCGAGGCGGTCGAATCGCAGATGGAGAGCAGCCAGGTCTGGCGCCTGCACCTCGGCGTACCCTCGCTGTTCGGCGGCCAGCGGCTGTTCCCGCGGTTGCCCGAGCTGCGCAAGCTCCACCCGCGCCTGCATATCGACATCGACACCAGCCCGAACCTGGAGGCGCGCGTCGGCGATTCGCTCGATGCCGCGATCATCCTGGCGGAGGAGCCCGACCCGGCGCTCTACTCGGTGCGGCTCGACCACAACCGGGTCTATGCAATCACCTCGCGCGCGCTCGCCAACGAGATCGGGCCGAAACCCGACGTGGCCAGGCTGGCGAAGCAGACCTTCCTGATCCACCACGACCTGCCCGACAGCTTCAAGGCGTGGAAGGCGGCGCTCGGCCTCGACGGGCTGGAGCCGGCGGCGATCGACCACTTCGATTCGGGGCAGTTGATCCTGGAGGCCGCCGCCCAGGGCCTGGGCATCGCGATCATGCACGACGACCACTTCGTCCGCGCCCACGACGACCGCCTGGCGCAGCTCTTCGACATCGATATCGAGAGCCCCTATTCCTACTGGTTCGTCTGCCGTCCACGCGACCTGGAAAGCCGCCCGGTGCGGATCTTCCACGACTGGATGATCAAGGCGGGGCTGTAGGGCGGGGCCGACGCGGGCTCCGTCTCCCCATCGTCATGCTGAACTTGTTTCAGCATCCATCGGGCCTGTCATCCGTACCTTGCGAGGCAAGGAAGCGGCGCAGTTACGCTATACTCCATTGCACAGCGCGTGAGGAGAAATGGATCCTGAAACAAGTTCAGGATGACGGTAGAAAAAGGGCGGTGTTACCCGCCCCTTTGAAACTCACGCCTCGGTGATCGTCGCCTTCTGGATCATGCCCGGCTGGGCCGGCGGCTCGCCCTTGGGCAGGGCGTCGACGTTTTCCATGCCTTCGACCACCTTGCCCCAGACGGTGTACTGCTTGTCGAGGAAGGTCGCGTCGTCGAAGCAGATGAAGAACTGGCTGTTGGCCGAGTGCGGATAGCTGGTGCGGGCCATCGAGCAGACGCCGCGGACGTGCGGCTCGGCGTTGAACTCGGCCTGGAGGTCGGGCTTGTCGGAGCCGCCCATGCCGGTGCCCTGGGGGCAGCCGCCCTGGGCCATGAAGCCCGGGATCACGCGGTGGAACTTGACGCCGTCGTAGAAGCCTTCGCCGACCAGCTCCTTGATCCGCGCGACGTGGCCCGGGGCGAGATCGGGGCGCAGCTCGATCTTCACGTCGCCGGTGTCGAGGCTGAGGTTGAGGTATTCGGCCATGGGGGGATTCTCCTGCGGTTTCGCGCCGATATAGGCCGCGATCGGATAATGTCACGCGCTCCCCGCCGGCGGGAGCCATTGGCCGGTTGCTTTTGGCGTTCGCCCGCCTAGACCGGGGCGCGATGAATTCCGAAACGCTCGACGATCCCGTGCCGGCCCCCGAGGCCCTTCCCGCGGCCGAGGAAGCGCGCGAGCACGAGAGCCTCGACAAGGACAACCGGCTGAAGCCCGACTTCGTCCGCAAGGTGCGCGAGGCGCTCGACGCGGGCGAGGCGGACACGGTCTATGCGCTGGTCGAGCCGCTCCACCCCGCAGACGTCGCCGACCTGTTCGAGCTGATGGACCACGACGAGCGCCTGGCGCTCGCCGCGGCGATCACCGACCTGATGGGCTCGGAGGTCTTCGCCGAGCTGAACGACCACGTCCGCGAGCTGCTGGTCGAGGAGCTGCCGGCCGAGGCCGTCGCCGAGATCGCCGAGCAGCTCGAGACCGACGACGCCGTCGCGATGATCGAGGACCTCGACGAGGACGACCAGCAGGCCGTCCTCGCCGAGATGGAGCCCGAGGACCGCGCCGCGATCGAAAGCGCGCTGGCCTATCCCGAGAAAAGCGCCGGCCGCCTGATGAGCCGCGATTTCGTCGCCGTGCCCGAGCATATGCGGGTCGGCGACCTGATCGACTACCTGCGCGAGGGCAAGCGGCTCGCCACCGAGTTCTGGGAAGTCTTCATCGTCGACGCGCGCCACCGCCCGGTCGGCACCTGCCTGCTCTCGTGGATCCTGCGCGCCCCGCGCCAGGTCGCCCTGACCGACGTGATGAAGCGCGACCAGACGCTGATCCCGGTGACGATGGACCAGGAAGAGGTCGCCCTACGCTTCCAGAAATACGCGCTGATCTCCGCCGCGGTGGTCGACGAGGCCGGGCGGCTGGTCGGCCAGATCACCGTCGACGACGTGGTCCACATCATCCAGGAGGAGGCCGGCGAGGACGTCCTGCTGCTCTCCGGCGCGGGCGACGGCGACATCAACGAGCCGATCGCCCTGACCATCCGCACCCGCCTGACCTGGCTGGTGGTCAACCTGGCGACGGCCATGGTCGCGGCGAGCGTGGTCGGCCTGTTCCAGGGCGCGATCGCCCGCTTCGCCCTGCTCGCGGTGCTGATGCCGATCGTCTCGGGCATGGGCGGCAACGCCGGGACCCAGACCCTGGCAGTGGTCGTCCGCGCCCTCGCCACCAACCAGCTCACCGACTCCAACACCTGGCGGATGATCCTGCGCGAGCTGTCCATCGCCCTCGCCAACGGCTTCGCCCTGGGCGTGCTGATCGGGACGGGGGTGACGATCGTCTTCGGCAATCCGCTGCTCGGCGTGGTAATCGCCTCGGCCATGGTCATCAACAACCTGGTCGCGGGCCTCGCCGGCATCCTCGTGCCGGTGACGCTCCACCGGCTGCGGATCGATCCGGCGGTCTCCTCGGCGGTCTTCGTGACCATGGCGACCGACGTCATGGGCTTCTTCTCGTTCCTGGGCCTTGCAGTCCTGAGCGGGCTCGCCAGGTAGGGATCATGCCCCTGCACATGACCAAGATCGCCCACGGCGCCGAAAGCGTGGCGGACCTGCGCGAATGGCTGGAGAGCCATGCCGAGGTCGCGCTGATGACCACCCGCTACCTGCCGACGCGCCACGCCGAGATGGCGGGCGGCTCGCTCTACTGGATCCACGCCCACGCGATCATCGGCCGCTCCCCGCTGATCGGCTTCGCCCCGCGCGAGGACGGGCGGCAATGGATCAGGCTGGAGCCGCGTCTGATCCTGGTCCACCCCGTGCCCAAGCGCGCCCACCAGGGCTGGCGCTACCTCAAGCCCGAGGACGCCCCGCCCGACCTCGACGGCGCCGACCTGGACGACGTGCTGCCGGGCAAGCTGGTCAGCGAGCTGGCGAAGCTGGGGCTGGTCTGAATCACGCCATCGTCGCGAACTGCCGCGGGGTCATGCCGAACTGCCGCCTGAACGCCGCGATGAAGGCGCTGGTGCTGTCGTAGCCGCAATCGAGCGCGGCGGCGGTCACGCTGGAACCGCGCGACAGGACGGCGGTCGAGGCGATCAGCCGCGCCTTCTGGCGCCAGAGATCCACGGTCATGCCGGTCTCGGCCAGGAAGCGGCGCTGGATCGTGCGGATCGAGGCGCCGGCCATCGCGGCGAGCCGCGGGAGATCGGCCGGATCGGCCGGGTGGTCCTGGAGATGATCGGCGAGCCGCCGGGCGCGCGGATCGCTGGGCAACGGCAGCCGCAGGTCGATCGGCTCGGCCGCCTCGATCAGGTCGACCAGGACCCCGGCCAGCCGATCCTGGCTCGGCACGCCGGGATCGAGCATTTCGAGCGACAGGACATGCAGGATGAGTTCGCCCAGGAGCGGACCGACCTCCAGCGCGCCGATCCCCCGCGACACGCCCCGCGCCCGTTCCGCCGCCACGTAGAGCGTACGAAAGGCGACTTCGCCGCGAACGCTGAATTCGTGCTCCACTCCGGCCGGTATCCAGATCGCCCGGGTCGGCGGTGCGAGCCAGACCTGGCCGGCGGCCAGCACGCGCAGCATCCCGCTGCGGGCATGGATCAATTGCGCCCAGTCATGGCGATGCCGGCCGACGCGATAGCTGTCGCGGTAGGTCAGGGAAAGCGAGCGGACATCCTGCGGATCGGCCCGCCCCGCCGTCATGTCCAGTAGCCCTCGGCATATTGGGCGATCCCGCAGAGATTGCCTTCAGGGTCCTCGAAATAGCCGATCTCGCCGACCCCGTCGATGCGATAGGGCCGTAGCAGAACTCGTCCGCCCTGCGCCTCGACCGCGGCCAGCGCGGCGGTGATGTCGTCGACGCCGAAGGTCGGCACGAAGGCATGGGGGCGCTTGCCGCCCCAATCCTGGCGCTCCTGCAGCGCCCCGATCAGGCCTTCACCGGCATCGCGGGTCTGGAAGTAGCCCGGCGGCCCCCAAGGGGCGAAGTTCCAGCCGAACACCGTGCCGTAGAACGCCCGCGCCCGGCCAGTATCATCGGCATTGATCGCAAAGTGCCTGAATCTCGCTGGCATGATCCTCTCCCTTGTTGGTGCAGGGATCATGCCCCGATCGGGATCGGCACGCTAACGCTATAACGCCGATTTATATCGCAATCGCGTCAGCCTTGCTCCAGCCACCAGCGCATCAGGTGATAGGCGATCGCTCGCGGACCCGGCGCGTTGAAGGCTTCGCCGCGTTCGCCGCGGTCGGTGGCGGCGACGGCTTCGGCGACCTCGGCGCGGGTGAACCAGCGGGCGTCCTCCAGCTCGGTCCGGTCGATCGTCAGCGCTCGGCCGTCGGCCTGGACGTGGCAGCCGATCATCAGGTTGGAGGGATAGGGCCAGGGCTGGCTGGCGATGTAGGTCAGGTCGCGCACCCGCACCCCGGCCTCCTCCAGCACCTCGCGGGCGACGGCCTCCTCGATCGTCTCGCCCGGCTCGACGAAGCCGGCCAGCGCCGAATAGTTGCCCGCCGGAAAGCGCGGCTGGCGGCCGAGCAGCAGGTCGCCGCCGTGCTCGACCAGCATGATCGTCACCGGATCGACGCGGGGGAAGTGCTCGGTGCGGCAGGTGTCGCGCGTGCAATTGCGCTGCCAGCCGCCCTTGGCGGGCAGGGGCGCGGCCCCGCAGGCCGAGCAGAAGCGATGCCGCGCGGGCCCGGTCACCAGGCCGCGCGCCCCGCCGTAGATCGCGCGATCGTCCGCCGCCAGGGCCGAGAGCGTCAGCCAGGTCCGCGGGCTGCCGGCCGCCACGCTGCCCGTGGCCGGCGCTTCGGCGAAGCAGCCCCGCCCCTCGTGATCGAGTCCGAGGAACACCAGCTCGGCCTCCGGCCCGGCGTCGGCGAGCGAGCCCCAGCCGAGCGCCCCTTCCGCGTCAACGCGCGGGTCGAGCCCGTCGAGCAGCAGCAGCCGCGCGCGCGGCCCTTGCAGCGCGGCGAGCGCCGCGGGATCGCAACGGACGTGATCGGCCCGGTCGAGCGGCGAGCCGGCGAAGGGAATGGTCATGATTCGGGCGGCCTCGTCAGGCTGTCGTCGCGCACGTCCTTGAGGAACTCGTCGCGCGTCGGATAGGTGTCGGACGGCATGTATTGGACGTAGAGCCCGGCGCGCAGCCCCAGCCGCGTGTTGACGAAGCCGATCGTCCCCGCCGCGCCCGACCAGCCGAAGCTGCCCTCGTCCTCGCCCAGGCCGACCTTGCCGCCCGCGCCGAAGCCCGAACCCTCGGCCATGGTCCCCTTGGTCTGGACGCCGGGCGGCAGCAGGTTCGACATGCCGAGCACCACGGCCTTTTCCGGGATCACCTGCCGTCCGCCGCTGCGCCCGCCGTTCACCAGCAGGGCGAGGAAGCGGTCGTAGTCGGCCGGCGAGCCGACCAGCCCGGCCCCGCCGAAGGCGAAGGCCGGCGGATCGCGGAACACCGAGTCCGCCGCCTTGTCGAGCGGGGCGGCGATGCCCTGGACGATCCCGTAGTTGGTCGTCAGCCGCGCCGCCGCCGTGTCCGGCACCTGGAAGAAGCTGGAGGTCATCCCCGCCGGGCCGAACAGCCGCTCCTGCAGGAAGTCGCCGAAGGGCTTGCCGACGATTCGCCCGATGACCAGGCCGAGGATGTCGAGCCCCATCGAATAGGACCATCTCGTCCCCGGATCGGCGACCAGCGGGACCGAGGCGGCGCGCCTGACGAACTCGTCCGGCCCCGGCGTCGGCACCGGCGCGGTCAGGCCCGGCACCGGCAAGCGCGAGACCACGGCCGGGACCACGCCCAGCCGCATCAGCTCCTGCCCGACCTTGTTCTGGCCGATCGAATAGCCCAGCCCCGAGGTATGGGTCATGAGCTGGCGGATGGTGATCTGCCCCTTCGCCGGCCGCGCTTCCAGGCCCTTGGCCGGGTCGATCGCGACCTTGGGATCGGCGAACTCGGGCATGAAGTCGGCCAGGTTCTGGTCGAGCCCGAGCTTGCCCTCGTCGATCAGGATCATCGCCGCCATGCCCGTGACCGGCTTGGTCATCGAATAGAGGCGGAACAGGCTGTCCGGCCCGAGCGGGACCGGATTGTCGAAGCCGAGCAGCCCGCGCGGGATCGCGGCGAGCGGCCCCGCGCCCCAGCCGAAGGCGGCGAGCGCGCCGGCCAGCTTGCGCTCGGCCACGTAGCGGTCGAGCATGGCCGTGACCTTGGGCCATTGCCGGTCGATCGAGGGAGCGGCGGGCGGGGGGGCGGAGGGGCCCTGGGGGTGCGGGGCCGCCCCCGCGGACACCCCCGCGCCCCCCCCCCAGGGCCGCCGCGGCCGGATCACCGCTTCCCGCCCGCGCCTCTCGCTCCCCCAGGCCGGCCCCTTCGAGACAGGCCAGCGCCAGCCGCGCCGCCTTGGCGAACAAGGTTGGCAGGCCCGCCTCGCCGAGGCGGTCGATCGGCCACCACTCTCCCTCGCCGGGCGCGAGACTAGCCCAATCGCGGCCCGAATAAAGCGATACGTTCAAGCGCAGGTGGAAAGGGGTGAAGCGGTGGGCGATCGCCCCCGCCGGCCGCCACGGGCCCGGCAGCGGCGGCTCGCCGGTCCCGTCGGCGCGGGCGCTCCAGCCGTCGTCGGGCAGGGCCCGCATCCCGCCGAGCATCCCCTGCCCCGCTCGCTTGACCAGCCGGACCTTGCCGTTCGCGGCGATCCACCAGGCATGGCCCAGGCGGTCGGGCCTGGCCTTCTTCGGGGCCTTGACCGGGAAGCGCTCGGGCTCGCCGGTCCGCCGCCCGGCGCACGGTTCGGCTAGCGGGCACAGCAGGCAGCGGGGACTCCGCGCCGTGCAGATCGTCGCGCCGAGGTCCATCATCGCCTGGGCAAAGTCACCGGCCCGGGCCTCGGGCGTGATCCGGCCCGCCGCGGCGTGGATCGCCGCCTTGCCGCCGGGCAGCGGCGCGCCGATCGCGAACAGCCGGGCGACGACCCGCTCGACATTGGCGTCGACCACCACGGCGCGCCGCCCGAAGGCGATCGCGGCCACGGAGGCGGCGGTATACTGGCCGAGCCCCGGCAGGGCGCGCAGGCCCTCCTCGGTATCGGGAAAGGCCCCGCCCCGCGCCGCAACGGCGCGCGCGCAGGCCAGCAGGTTGCGAGCGCGGGCGTAGTAGCCGAGGCCCGCCCAGGCGGCCATGACCGCGGCATCGTCCTCCGCCGCCAGGGCCGCGACGGTCGGCCAGCGGCGGGTGAACTCGGCGAAATAGGGCGCGACCGCCGCCGTCGTGGTCTGCTGGAGCATGACCTCGGACAGCCAGACGCGGTAGGGATCGGGCGCGGGCGCGCCGGGCCGCGCGCGCCACGGCAGGCTGCGGGCGTGGGCATCGTACCAGGCCAGCAGGATGTCGGGAATCGTCTCGGTGCTGGCGTCCATCGGCGCGCTATGGCATGGCCCGGCGGGCGATGGAAAGCGACGCGAAAGGCAAACGGCAGAACCCGGCCCCGAACCAGCCGGGCAAGCGCTACGAGCGCCCGCGCGGCGGCCAGGCGCGCGCCATCGCCGACCTCATGCCCGAGATCGGCCGCACCGCCTTCCGCAAGTTCGGCTTCGTCCAGTCGAGCGTGCTGACCCGTTGGCCCGAGATCGTCGGCGAGCGCCACGCCCGCGTCTGCCAGCCCGAGGCGATCCGCTTCCCACCCGGCGAGAAGGTCGACGGCATCCTCCAGATCGTGGTCGTCCCGGCCCATGCCCCGATCATCCAGCACGTGATCCCCGAGATCGTCGAGCGGGTGAACCGCTTCTTCGGCTATGCCGCCGTCGCCAAGGTCAAGCTGCGCCAGGGCGCGGTCCAGCCGCCGCCGGCTTCGTCAGCGCCCCGCACCGCGCCGCCCTCGCTCCGCCCGGTCCCGGTCGAGCTGGGGGAATCGCTGCGCGACATCGGCGATCCGGAGCTGCGCGCCGTGCTCGAATCGCTGGCCCGCAGCCTGGGCTCGAACAACGAAGGACAGTGAGACGATGAAGCTAGGCCGACTTATCGCGATGGCCGCCGCCGTGCTAATCGTGGCCGCCGCGCCGCCGCGTCAGGCTGCCGCCGCCGGGACCAACTGGAACGCGGCGATCAGCCAGACGGCGCAGGGCGGCTATCTGGTCGGCAATCCCAATGCCCCGGTCAAGCTGATCGAGTACGTCAGCTACACCTGCCCCCATTGCGCGCATTTCGAGACCGAGGCCGACGCCCCACTGAAGCTGACCTTCATCGCCGGGGGCAAGGGGTCGGTCGAGTACCGCTCGCTGATCCGCAACAAGATCGACGTCGCGGTCTCGCTGCTCGTGGCCTGCGGGCCGATTTCGCGGTTCCAGGCCAACCACGCCGCCTTCCTGCGCAGCCAGGACAAGTGGCTCCAGGCGCCGAGCCCCGGCGCCGAGCAGCGCTGGTCGTCCAGCGATTTCCCGACCGCGATGCGGGCGATCGCCAGCGACCTCAAGCTCTACGAGGTGATGCAGGGCCGCGGCTATACCCGGCCCGAGCTGGACCGCTGCCTGCTGAACCGCGCCGCCGCCGACAAGCTCGCCGCGCAGACCCAGTATGCGGTCGACAAGATCGGCGTGCAGGGCACCCCCAGCTTCATCGTCAACGGCCAGCTCCAGGACTCGCATAGCTGGGACGGCCTGCGCCCCCGGCTGGCCGAACTGACCCGCTGAGCGCAGGATTCCTGTGGAGAGCGGCGCGTTCCGGGCCGCCTCCCGCTTCTTTCCGCCGCCGGCCTCGGCTAGCCTCGCCCGCGCATAATCCAAGGATGGACCCGATGATCCGCAACACGCTCCCGCGCCTCGTCCTCGCCGCTCTCGCCGTGCCGATGGCGCTGGGGCTCGCCTCCTGCGGCAAGAAGGACGGCGGCGGCGGCGCGATCGGCGGCGACAAGATCGCGCCTATCGCCGCGCCCGCCGGCAAGGCCTGGTCCGACACGATCGCCAAGAACGCGGACGGCGGCTACGTCATGGGCAACCCGAACGCCCCGATCAAGCTGGTCGAATACGGCTCGCTCTCCTGCCCGCACTGCGCCAAGTTCGCGCAGGAAAGCTATGACGAACTGGTCAACCAGTTCGTCGGCAGCGGCCGGGTCAGCTACGAATTCCGCTCCTTCGCGATCCACCCGCAGGACGTGCCGCTGACCGTCCTCGCCCAGTGCGGCGCGGACGAGGCGTTCTTCCCGCTGGTCCACCAGGTCTATGCCAACTTCGACGCGATGAACGCGCCGCTCGGCGATCCCGAGGTCCAGAAGAAGGCCGAGGCCGCCAGCAGCGTACCGCCGCCGCAGCGTTTCGTCGCCCTCGCCGACGCGCTCGGCTACACCCAGTTCTTCGCCCAGCGCGGCGTCTCGACCGACCAGGCCAAGGCCTGCCTGCTCAACCCGGCCAATGCCCAGCGGATCGCCGACAACGCCCAGAAGTACGGCGACAGCGGGATCACCGGCACGCCGACGCTGATGGTCAACGGGACCAAGGTCGACGGCACCGAATGGCCCGAGGTGCGCAAGGCGCTGATGGCCGCCGGAGCGCGCTGAGCGGCGCGGAGGCGGAACGGGGGGCCCCGATGCGGATCAGCCGGCTCAAGCTCTCGGGGTTCAAGAGCTTCGTCGAGCCGGCCGAACTGCGCATCGAGCCGGGCCTGACCGGGGTCGTCGGCCCCAACGGCTGCGGCAAGTCCAACCTGCTCGAGGCGATCCGCTGGGTCATGGGCGAAAGCTCGGCCAAGTCGATGCGCGGCGGCGGCATGGAGGACGTGATCTTCGCCGGCACGGCCCAGCGCCCGCCGCGCGACTTCGCCGAGGTCGTGCTCCATGCCGATGCCGGCGACAACGACCAGGAGCTGGAGATCGTCCGCCGGATCGAGCGCGGCGCGGGCAGCGCGTCTCGCCTCAACGGCCGCGACGTGCGGGCCAAGGACGTCGCCCTGGTCTTCGCCGACGCCGCGACCGGGGCGCACTCGCCCGCCCTGGTCAGCCAGGGCCGCATCGCCGCGGTCATCGCCGCCAAGCCCGCCGAGCGCCGCCAGATGCTGGAGGAGGCCGCCGGGATCGCCGGCCTCCACGTCCGCCGCAAGGACGCCGAGCAGAAGCTGCGCGCGACCGAAGCCAACCTCGCCCGGCTCGAGGACATCATGGCCGGGCTCGACCAGCAGATCGCCGCGCTGCGCCGGCAGGCGCGCGCCGCCGAGCGCTATACCGCACTGACCGACAGGATCCGCACCGCCGAGGCGCGGATGGTCTTCGCCCGCTGGCGCGACGCGGCCGCCGCGGCCGAGGCGGCGCGGGCCGAGGCCCGGACCGCCGAGAGCCGGGTCGCCCAGGCCCAGGCGCTGGCCAAGGCGGCCCAGGAAGCGCAGGCCGCCGCCGCCCAGACCCATGCCGAAGCGCGCGACACGCTGGCCGACCGCCGCGACGACGCCAGCGCCCACGGCCACCGCATGGCCGCCCTCACCAGCCAGCTCGAAGCCGCCGAGCAGCGCCTCGCCGACCTCGACCGCCAGCGCCGGCGGCTGGAGGAGGACCGCGGCGACGCCGACCGCCTGACCCGCGACGCCGCCGAGGCCCTCGCCCGGCTGGAACGCGAGGTCGCCGAGGGCGAGGCCGCCCTGGCCGAGGCCGAAGCCCGCCGCCCGGCCCTCGCCCGGGCGCTCGACGATGCCGACCGGGCGAGCCGCGCCGCCGAGCTGGCGCTGGCCCAGGCGACCGCGGCCCAGGCCGGAGTCGAGGCCGAATGGCGCGTGGCCGAAGCCGAGCTGGCCACCGCCGAGAACCGCCTCCAGCGCCTCGCGCGCGAGACCGAGCGGCAGCAGGAGCAGCTCGCCGCCCTCGCCCGCGAAGGCGATCCCGAGGCGGCGGTGGCCTCGGCCCGCGCCCGCCGCGACGCCGCGAGCCGGGCACTGGAGCAGGCCCGCGCCACGCTCGACGCGCAGCAGGCGCGCAAGGCCGAGCTGCAAGCCGCGCGCGACGCCGCCGCCAGCGCCCTCGCCGCCGCCCGGGCCGAGCTGGCCGGCGTCGAGCGCGAGCACGCCGCCCTCGCCCGCGATCGCGATGCCCGGGCCAGGCAGGCCCAGGCCAGGCACGGCCTCCCCGCCGCGCTCGACCGCGTCCGCGCCGCACCCGGCTACGAACGCGCGCTGGCCGCCGTGCTCGGCCGCGACGCCAAGGCCCCGCTCGGCAGCGCCCCGGCGGGCGAGGACGGCCGCTACTGGACCGGGGCGGAAGCGCCCCGGGCCGTGCCCGAGGCCCTCGCCGCCCATGTCACGCAGTGCCCGCCCGAGCTGGCGGCACGGCTGGCCCTCGTCCATTGCGTCGAGGAGGACGACGGCCGCGCGCTCGGCCCCGGCGAATGGCTCGTCACCCGCAGCGGAGCGCTGCGCCGGTGGGACGGCTTCGTCGCGCGCGGCGAAGGCTCGGCCGAGGCGGCGCGGCTGGAGGCGGAGAACCGCCTGGCCGCGCTGGAGGCCGAGCTGCCCGGCAAGCAGGCCCTCGCCCGCGAGGCCGAGGATATCCAGGCCAAGGTCCAGGCCGAACTGGGCGAAGCGCAGCTCGCCGCCGTCGCCGCCGAGCGTGCCGTCGCGGGCGCCGCGGACGAGGAGCGCGCCGCCCTGCGCGCGCTCGACCAGGCCGAGGACGCGGTGGTCCGCCTCGCCCAGCGCCGCGCCGAGATCGCTGCCGCCGGGAACGACCTCGCCGAGCAGCGGCGCGGCGCCGAGAGCGAGGCCCAGGCCGCCCGCGACAAGCGCTCCGCCCTGCCCGCGCCCGAAGCGGGCCGCGCCACCCTCGCCGCGGCGCAGGCGAGGCACGAGGCGGCGCGGCAGACGCTCCAGGCCGCCACGGCCTCGCTCGCCGCGCAGGACCAGGCCCTCGCCGTCTCGCGCGAGCGCACGGCCGCCCAACGCTCCGACATCAAGGGCTGGCAGGCCCGCGCCGGCGAGGCCACGCGGCGGCTCGCCGAGATGGGCCGCCGCTTCGAGGAGATCGAGGAGGAGCGCGCCGTCGTCGCCGCCAAGCCCGCCGCGCTGATGCGCGAGATCGAGGCCGGCGACGCGATCCGCGCGCGGCTCGGCGCCGAGCTGGCCGAGGCCGAGGCGGCGGTCGCCGAGGCGGCCGAGGCCGCCCGCCGCGCCGACGCCGCGCTCGCCGCCGCGCAGGAAGCCCTCGCCTCGGCGCGCGAGGCCCGCGCCAGCCTCGCCGCCCGGGCCGAGAACGAGGAGGAGCGCCGCGCCGAGATGGGCCGCATCTCGGGCGAGCGCTTCCAGTGCCCGCCGCCGCTGCTGCCCGAGCGCTTCGCCTTCGAAAGCGCCTCGGTCGCCGCCGCGGCCGAGGAGAGCGCCGCCCACGAGCGCCTGACCGCCGACCGCGAGCGGATCGGCCCGGTCAACCTCGTCGCCGCAGAGGAACTGGCGCGGATCGAGGAACAGCACGGCGCCAGCACGGCCGAGCAGGCGGAACTGGCGGAAGCGGTCAATCGCCTGCGCGGATCCATCGGCAATCTCAACCGCGAGGGGCGCGAGCGGCTGCGCACCGCGTTCGAGGAAGTGAATGGGCACTTCATGCGCCTGTTCACCCGCCTGTTCGAAGGCGGCCAGGCGCACCTGGCGCTGGTCGATTCCGACGATCCGCTGGAAGCCGGCCTTGAAATCTACGCCCAGCCGCCGGGCAAGCGGCTGCAATCGCTAACCCTGCTATCGGGCGGGGAGCAGGCGCTGACCGCCGTGGCGCTGATCTTCGCCCTGTTCCTGACCAACCCGGCGCCGATCTGCGTGCTGGACGAAGTCGACGCGCCGCTGGACGATGCCAATATCGATCGGTTCTGCGACCTGCTCGACGCCATGACCCGCGAGACGCAGACCCGCTATCTCATCGTCACGCACAATGCGGTGACGATGAGCCGGATGCACCGCCTGTTCGGGGTCACCATGGTGGAGAAAGGGGTCAGCCGGCTGGTCAGCGTGGACCTGGGCGGGGCGGAGGAACTGCTGGCGGCGGAATAAGCCGCCGATTCACGGCAGACGGCCGCGATCACGCCTCTTTCGTCAAAACGGCCGCTCAAACGGCGAAGTGCCGCCGGCGCATCCGCCGGCGGCACTTCACTTTTTCCTCTGATCGGATGGATCAGGAATAGCTGACGGTCAGGTTCTCACGCCGCTTGGAGCGCATCACACCGCCGACGAGACCGAAGCCGAGGATCATCATCAGCCAGGTCGAAGGTTCCGGCACCGCCGGAACGCTCGTGAACTTCAGCGATTCCAGCTTGAACCCGTCGTTCGAGTTGTCGAACTTCGCGCCGATCAGCCAGAGATTGCCGACATTGCTGCCGGAATTGATGCTCCGCCAACCACTGCTCGAGCTGCCGTTCACATCATAGAGGCTCATCCCCAGCGTGCTGGTGAGATAGGAAGATGCCTTCCCATCGAGGCTCGAGAGCGGAAGCGCCGTCGTGGCGAAACCCACTGTAAGGTCAGTATCGCTCAGGCCATCATAGCCCGTGTCAGCAGGACCTGGCTGATATTGACCGCCTGGTCGAACGCCAGGAGGACGAACTCCTTGACGCCGCTGTTGTCGATCACGTGCTGATCGCGCGTGCTGCTGTAGATGCCGAGACCGGGCGACCAGATGCCCAGCGTCTCATCCTCGATCTTGTTGTTGCTCTGGATCGACCAGGCCGAGGCCTTAACGGTGACGCCGCCAGTCGAGAAGGAGAAGCTCCCCGTCGTCGTCTGCCCGTTATAGTAACTGGAATGATCGCTATCGAGCCACAGCTGCTCCGCAGCAGTGGCGGGTGTGGCCAGCGCAACGGTGGTAAGCGCTGCAATAACCGAAAGAGTTTTACGCATGTAACGGCCCCCAATGTTAACCGCTCGACTCCCGACCCGACGAAGAACGGCATGAAGTGGCGGGTAAGTCGCAGCAAACGCAGGGCCGCGCAACGCGAATCTAGGCGATTCCGGGGCCCCAGGAAGCATTGTGCTGGAATGGGACAAGTTTATTTTGCTGGTTAATGGCCCTTCCAATACGCCCTTCGCAGGACCGGCAGCGAGTCGAAAGGCCAGCTCGCAATCGGTCGATGGGCGCGATTCGCGGGAGTGGAACCGACCTTCTAGCCCGCCGGATCAGATCGCCTCGCCCGGCCCGAGTTCATGAAGCGCGATCCGCCGGTCGGAGAAACCCGCCTTCTCGCGCCGGGCGGCCCATTCGCGCATGTGCGGCGTCTTGAAGTGCGCGGCCAGAGCCTCGCGGCTCTCCCAGATCTCCGTGACGTGAAACAGGCCGGGATCGCCGAGATCCTGGGCATAGGAATAGGCATGGCAGCCGGCTTCGGCGTGGGTCGCCTCGATCACCTCGCGCATCAGCGGTCGCACCTGATCCAGCGCCTCCACAGGGAAGCGAAAGGTTCCGATGACGGCGATCATCAGAAGCTCTCTTCGTAGATCCGGCTGATGTCCCCGCCCCATTCGCCATGGAACTTGTCGAGCAGGCGCTGGGCGGGAACCTTGCCGCTGGCAACGATCTCGTCCAGCGGTTCGAGGAAGCCGGCCTCGCTGTCGCCGCCGCCATTGAGCGAGGCGCGGGCGTTGAGGCCGGCGCGGGCGATGGCGAGCACTTCGCCCGCCAGGTCCAGCAGCTTGCCCCCGCCGGGCAGCGGCGCGTCGAGCGCCTGACCGGGCACCGCGCCGCGCAGCGCCTCGCGCTCGTCCATCGTCCAGTGCTTGACGAGATCCCATGCCGCATCGAGCGCGCCGTCGTCATACAACAGGCCGACCCACAGCGCGGGCAGCGCGCAGATGCGGTTCCACGGGCCGCCATCCGCGCCGCGCATTTCGAGGAACGACTTGAGCCGCACTTCGGGGAAAGCGGTGGAAAGGTGGTCGATCCAGTCGCTCGGGCGCGGAAGCTCCCCGGGCAGGGCGGGAAGCCGGCCTTCGAGGAAATCGCGGAAGCTCTGCCCGGCGGCGTCGATATATTTCCCGTCGCGGAAGACGAAGTACATCGGCACGTCGAGCATGTAATCGACATAGCGTTCGTAGCCGAAGCCTTCCTCGAACACGAAAGGCAGCATGCCGGTGCGGGCGGGATCGGTATCGGACCAGATGTGGCTGCGATAGCTAAGGAAGCCGTTGGGTTTGCCTTCGGTGAACGGCGAATTGGCGAACAGCGCGGTGGCCAGCGGCTGCAGGGCGAGGCTGGTGCGGAACTTCTTGGCCATGTCCGCCTCGCTGGCATAATCCAGGTTCACCTGGATCGTGCAGGTCCGGAGCATCATGTCGAGGCCAAGACTGCCCACGCGGGGCATATGCCGCAGCATGATATCATAGCGGCCCTTGGGCATGACGGGCAGCTCGTCGCGCCGCTTGTCGGGCCACATGCCCAGGCCGAGGAAGCCGACGCCGAACGCGTCGCCCACCGCCTTGACCTGCGCGAGGTGGCGGCCGGTTTCGGCGCAGGTCTGGTGCAGGTTTTCCAGCGGGGCGCCGGACAGTTCGAGCTGGCCGGCCGGTTCAAGGCTCACCGCGCCGTCCGCGCCGCTGAGGGCGATGACGTTGCCGCCTTCTTCCACCGGCTCCCAGCCGAATTGCCGCATTTCCAGCAGGATATCGCGAATGCCGCCGGGTTCCGCATAAGAAGGCGCGGCGTGAGTTTCCTGGCGATAGACCAGCTTTTCATGCTCGGTGCCGATGCGCCAGCGATCGCGCGGCTTCTCGCCAGCCTCCATCGGCGCCACGAGCTGCTCGCGCCGCTCGATCGGCTGTTCTTCCTCCCCGGACGCCTTGCGCGTGCTCATGGGCGGGCCGTTAGGAGACTAACGAGCGGGGCGCCAGCGCTAATTCGCTGTGCCATCCCGGCCCCAGTCACCGGCGATTCCCATCCATAGCGCGGCGCCGGCAATGGCAGCCGTTTCGCCCCGCAGGATACGCGGACCCAGCGTGATCGGCCGGGCTTGCGGCAAGGCCCGGATCGCCGCGCGCTCCGCATCGTCGAACCCGCCTTCCGGGCCGGTGAGCAGGGCAGCCGGCCCTTGCCAGGCAGCGAACGCTTCGGCTGCGGGATCGCCACCCAGTTCGTCGGCGAAGAACAGCGCGCGGTCCGCCGACCAATCCCGCAGCAGCATGTCCAGCTTCACAGGCTCACCCAGTTCCGGCAGCGCGGTGCGCGCGCATTGTTCGGCCGCCTCGGTCAGGATCGAGCGGGCGCGATCGAGGTTGAGCTTGTCGGCCACGCAGCGCCGCGTGAGAACCGGCTGGAAGCGCCGCACGCCCAGCTCGCTGGCCTTTTCCAGCAGGAGATCGAAGCGATCCTTCTTGAGCAGCGCGGCGCAGAGCCAGAAATCGGGCACCGGCTCACGCGCGCGGAGGCGTTCGATCACTTGAAGGGACAAGTCCCGCTTGCCGATATCACTGGCGCGGGTTGCCCATTCGCCGGTTATATCATCACACAATATCACGATATCATCAGCACCAACCCGCATGACGCGTAGCAGGTAATGGGCCGGGGCACCGTCGAGGCGAATCTCGCCTCCCTCCCTCAATGGCCCTTCGACAAACAAGCGCGGGGCGCTTCGCGGGGGCCAGGCGGGAGTGGCGGGCATCTGCGTCTCCTACCCAGCTCGTCATTCCGGCGAAAGCGGTAACCCAGGGCAGTAGCGCTACACGCGTCTTTTTGTGCGCTGGGTTCCCGCTTTCGCGCGAATGACGAAGGGGTTAGGGCAGCGCATGATGACGGACGCCATCGTTCCCGACAGCCAGCATCGCGGCCTCGTCGCCCGGCTGCCCGGCCGCCTTCGCGATTTTGCCCTGCTGGCGCGGTTCGACCGGCCGATCGGCTGGTGGCTGCTGTTCTGGCCCTGTGCTTGGGGCGTGTGGCTTTCCGGCGCGGGCCTGCAATGGCAGCTGGTGCTGTCATTGCTGCTGGGCGCGGTGGCGATGCGCGGCGCGGGCTGCGTCTATAACGATATCGTCGATGCCGACCTGGACCGGCAGGTGGCGCGGACCGCCAGCCGCCCGGTGGCGAGCGGGCGCGTGAGCGCCAAGGCCGCGTGGCTGTGGCTGCTGGCGTTGTGCGGCGTGGGCCTGGTGGTCCTGATCCAGCTTCGCTGGCAGGCGCAACTGGTGGCGCTGGCCAGCCTGGCGCTGGTCGCCGCCTATCCCTTTATGAAGCGGATCACCTGGTGGCCCCAGGCCTGGCTGGGGCTGGTGTTCACCTGGGGCGCCCCGGTGGGATGGATGGCACTGCGCGGCGACCGGATCGACGTGCTGGCCGCGCTGTATGCCGGATCGATCTTCTGGTGCATCGGCTATGACACGATCTACGCCTTGCAGGACCGGGAAGACGACGCACTGGTCGGCATCCGTTCCAGCGCGCTGCGGCTGGGCGGGCATGTGCAAGCGGGCGTGATCGCGTTCTATGCCCTCGCGCTGGCGCTATGGGGCCTGGCCTTCTACCTGCTTCGTGAGGACTGGATCGCGCTGCTGGCGCTGCTGCCCGCCGCGCTGCATCTCTTGTGGCAAGCGTTCACGCTCGATCCGGCGGACCCGGCCAATCCGCTCGCCCGCTTCCGCTCCAACCGCTTTGCCGGGTTGCTGGTGGCCGCCGCCTGCCTGGTTGTCGGGAACGCCTAACGCCAGGCGGTGATGCGACCGCTGTCGTCCAGGATATAGAGCGTCTTGCCCGCAACAATCGGCGGCAGCGAGATCGGCTTCTTGAGGTCGGCGAAGGGCGCGGTGGAGCCGTCCGTCACATCGGCGGAGAGCACTTCACCCTGGGAATTGGCGATCCACAGCCGCCCATTGGCCAGCACCGGGCCGGTCCAGAAGATCGGGCCGGTCTTGTTCTTCGGATTGCGCCACCGATCGAGCTGGGTGACCCAGCGCACGCGGCCGGTGGAGCGGGCAATGGCCAGCAGGCGGGCATCATCGGTGAGGGTGAAGATCCATTCGCCGGCGACGGCCGGGGTGGAGATGCCGGCGAGGTTCAGTTCCCAGATGCGCTGCCCGGTGACCAGTTCATAGGCGGCCATGCGCCCGCCCTGGCCCAGGGCATAGACCCGGCCGCCCTCGATGATCGGATCGGCGTCGATATCGGTCAGCGTGCCGACTTCCGTGGAGATCGACGTGCGCGCCAGCGCGTCCGACCACAAGTTGCGGCCGTTCTCATAGCGATAAGCCACCAGCTCGCCGGAGGAATAGCCGGCGATCACCGTGCCTTGCCCGGCCGCCGGAGCCGCGACGCCGAACACGCCGGACGCGGCGGCAGCGGCGGCATCCTGCCAGATCGAGGCGCCGTCCTCCAGCTTGAGCGCGTAAATCTGGTTGTCCTGCGTCATCACGTACACCGCGTTGAACGCGATGGTCGGCGCGCCGCGCAGCGGGCCGCCGGGGCGCACGCGCCACAGCTCGTTGCCGGTCGCGGCATCGAGCGCGACGACATCGCCGGCGCCATTGGTGGCATAGACCTTGCCATCGGCATAGCTGGCCCCGCCGCCGAAGGTGACGTTGCGCAAGTCGTTCGCCACCTCGATCTGGTGGGCCCAGCGCGGCGCGCCGGTGGCGGCATCGAACGCGCGCACCTGGCCATCGGTATCGACCACGAAGAGCGAACCGCCGCCGACCACCGGGGCCGCGGCCAGGCGGCGCTTGGGGGTGCTTCCGGGAATATCCGCCGTCCACACGCGCATGGGCGCGGCGCCGAGCGCGAGATGGCCGGTGGACTTGGTGGCATTGCCGCCGCCCTGCGGCCAATCGGCATTGTCCCGCGCAGGCGGCAGCACCACGGCGACATTCGCCAGTGCCGGATCGGGCTTCACGTCATTGGCGATGCGCGAAAGGATCGGGGTGCGGTTACCGACGGTGGGCGTGGACAGCTTCTTGCCGCCGCCGACGATACCGCAGGCCGCGAGCCCGACGCACAACAGCGGCAGGATGGCCAGGCGGGCGACGCGAAGGCGGCGCGAGTTCAAGTCCATCAGGCGATCGGTCCTCATTGCGGGGGGGGCGCCGGAACGTCGGGCGCAGCGGTATCCTCGCGCATTTCGGCGAGCGTCTGGTCGACATCGGCCACGGCGTCATAGCCGAGCAGACCGGCCAGCTGGCGGGTGCGCGAACGGAGCGTCTGCGGCACCGTTTCATCCTTGGCGATGGCGGCGAACAGGGGGCCGGCAAGCTCTTCCTTGCCTTGCGCCAGATAGGCCATGCCGACCAGTTCCCCGGCGCTGCCGAACCACGGATTGCCCGGGGTGGCTTGCGGCTTCAGACGGTCGATGACGTCCTGCGGCTTCATCGCATCGAACTGCACGGCGACGAAGCGCACATCGGCCAGATCGCGATAAGCCTTCGGCGCCTTGTTGTCCTTGGCGATGGCATCGAGCAGCTTCGCCGCATCATCGCGCCGGCCATCGCGCAGGGCGATCGCGGCGCGCGCGAGCCGGGCCGAAGCGGCCGTGGCGGTGCCGCCTTCGCTTAACTTCGCGAGCTGTTCATCGGCGGAATCGATCTGGCCGGCATCGAGATGGTCGAGCGCGGTAACCAGCTGCTCCGACTTTTCCGCCAGCGCGCGTTCGCCATGGTCCCGCCACAGCAGCCAGCCGCCGAACAGCGCCAGCAGCAAGACCAGGGCGATGGCGATCTTCAGCCCATGCTGCTTGATGACCACATCGAGCTGATCCTGCCGATAGGCTTCGTCCACCTCACGCAGCAGCGCGTCCCGCTCGGCCGCGCGAAGGACCGCCTGTTCCCGGGCACGAGCGTCTTCGGATTTGGGTTTGAGGGCCACTCGGATCGCTTCTGAGCTGTTAATCGGTCGGCGCGCTGTTTAGCGAACGGCGGAGCCTTTTCAATCGCCAAGGTGATCCTGTCCCCGCCGGGGTGAATGGCGGATTAAGGGCGGGGGCGGCCCATCAGGCCCCAATAGAGCGCGCGATAGCGTTCGATCATCGTGCTTTCGTCATAGTCGCCGCGCGCCTTTGCCCGGTTGGCCTCGCCGATCCGCTTGCGCAGCGCCGGGTCCCCCGCCAGCCGCGTGAGCGCTTCGGCCAGGGCCGGCCGATCCCCCGGCGGGGCGAGGAAAGGGCCGTTCTCGCTCGCCACCATCACCCCGATATCGCCGACGCGCGGGGCCGCCACGGGCAGGCCGGCGGCCATCGCCTCCACCACCGAAATCGGGAACTGCTCGGAGAGCGAGGACAAGGCGAAGATGTCGAACAGCCCGATGACCTTGGCCGGCTGCGCCACGAAGCCCGGCAGGTGGACGCGATCTTCCACCCCATGCGATTCGGCGGCCGCCAGGATCGCCCCCCGCTCTGGCCCCTCGCCGGCGATCACCAACTGCCACGGTTCGGGCAAGGAGCTGAAGGCCGAGACGAGCGCGGGAAGATCCTTGGCCTTGCGCAGGCCGGCCATCGTGCCGACCCACAGCTCACCGCGCCGCTTGACCAGGCCGGGCAACGCATCGCGCTTCGGCGCCCGGGCAAAGGCCCGCGTATCGATCCCATTGGGAATCAGCCGCACGCGCAAGCGGGGCTGCTGCCAGGTCTCGAGCGCGATCCGTTCCAGCGTGCGCGAGGGCACGACCAGGGCCGCGCAGCGGCCGAGCGCGATCCGGCGGTAGAGATTGCGGCCGCGCTTGAGGCCCAGCGCCTCGTCCTCGTTGAAGCCGCCCTCGTGATGGACCAGCGGCGCCAGCTTGTAGACATCGGCAAACAGCGTGTGCGCCATGGCCGCATCCATCGCGCCCCAGTTGTAGGTGCAGACCAGATCGTAGCCCGCCATGGCCTCCGCCAGCCGCTTGAGGCGGCCGGGCAGCGGCTTGCCGGCCAGCGGCGGAAACGCCGGCCATGTGACCTTGCGCGCGCGATCGATCGCCGCGGCGGCCGAGCGCCGCGCGGGATCGCCCGAGACGATCGCATGCTCCGCATCCGCGAAGGCGTTGATGAGCCGCGCACAGCGCAGTTCCTGGCCCCCGCTGTCGAAGGTGGAATGGATATGCAGGATGCGCGGCGGCCCGGCGCTGTTCATGCGACTTGCGCCAAAAGCCGGGCGATAACGGCCTGCGCGCTGGGTTCCTCAAGCGTGGGCGCATGGCCGGTGCGCGGGACGACGAGCGTTTCCATCCCCGGCATCTCGCGCTTCATCCGTGAAAGCGTGGAGGCCGAAAGAATGTCCGACAGCTCGCCACGGATCGCCAGCACCGGGCGGCCGGCCAGGGCCAGGAACGCAGGCCACATATCGGCCGGCTCGGTCGTGTCGGCCTGCTGGAACGGTTCGGCGATCTTCATGTCGTAATCGAACACGATGCGCCCGCCGCCGCCCACCACCATCCACCGCTTGGCGAGCCTGAGCCAGTCGGCGATGGCGAAATCCGAATGGGCGGCCCCCGCCTGGTCCCGCAAGGCGCGGGCGGCGTGCATCCAGGTCGGGAAGCTGCGGCCCTGCCCCACATATTCGCGGATGCGGGCGATGCCGGCGGGCTCTATCGCCGGGCCGATATCGTTGAGCACGGCCGCCGCGATCCGTTCGGGCGCCTGGACGGCAAGCAGCATGGCGATGATTCCGCCGAGCGAAGTGCCGATGGCCACCACCCGGTCGATCCCCGCCTGGTCCAGCAGGGCGGCAATGTCGGCGACATAGGATGCCGGCGTATAGCTGGCCGGGTCTTTCGCGTAATCGCTTTGCCCCCGGCCGCGCAGATCGGGGCAGATCACGCGCCATTCGCCGGCGAAAGCCTGCGCCAGCGGCTCGAAATCGCGCGCGTTGCGGGTGAGGCCGGGGATGCACAGGATAGGCGGGCGGGAACCGGCGCCCGGATAATCGCGATAGCGCAGCGTCAACCCGTCGGCACTGGCCCAATCGCCTTCGCTATAGGCCAAGTCAGCCATCGATCCGTCCGAATATTCCTTATGCCCGGGCACGGGTTGTGCGCCCGCGCGGCAAGGGCCACTAATGCGCAGATGCGCGCCGAACCGCAAGCCGCCCCCTATCGCCCGGACCCGCAGATCCTCGCGCTCGCCGACTGGATTGGCGATGCGGTCGATCCGGCGGACTTTCCCAAGGCAGTGCCACGCTTCCGCAATCGCCAGTGGGACGCGGCCGTGGGGCTGGGCGATCTTTCGGACGAGCAATGGGTGCGCCACATGGCGCGTTTCGAGCCCCTGCCCGACAACATGCCCCGCCCGCTGGCGCTTCGCTATCACGGGCACCAGTTCCGCGTTTACAACCCCGAGATCGGCGATGGGCGGGGCTTCACGTTCGCCCAGCTTCGCGACGGGGCCGGCCGCCTGCTGGACCTGGGCACCAAGGGCAGCGGCCTGACCCCCTACAGCCGCACGGCCGACGGGCGGCTGACGCTGAAAGGCGCGGTGCGCGAGATCCTGGCGAGCGAGATGCTCGAGGCGCTCGGCGTCTATACCTCGAAGACCTTCTCGGTGATCGAGACCGGGGAAGAGCTGTGGCGGGGGGACGAGCCCTCCCCCACCCGCTCGGCCGTCCTCGTGCGCCTGAGCCATTCGCATATCCGCATCGGCACCTTCCAGCGCCTCGCCGTGCTGGGAGAAGACGATCACCTGGCGGCTCTGGTCGATTATTGCCTGGCTCAGTTCCCCGGTCCGTCCGCGCCGGACGCCGCCCCCGGGCGCGACGAGCCGGCGGTGAAGCTGATGCACCAGGCGGTGGAGCGGCTGGCCGATCTGGCGGCGAGCTACATGGCCGGCGGGTTCGTCCACGGGGTGCTCAATTCCGACAACATGAACATCACGGGCGAGAGCTTCGATTACGGCCCGTGGCGCTGGCTGCCCCGCTGGGAGCCGGGCTTCACCGCCGCCTATTTCGACCATGCCGGCCTCTATGCCTTCGGGCGCCAGGCGGAAGCGATCCGCTGGAACCTGGCGCAGCTGGCGATCGCGCTGCGGCGGCTGGCCGAAGCGGAACCGCTGATCGCCGCGCTGGAGCGATTTCCCGAGCTTTACCACGCGGCGATGGCCCGGCGGTTCACCTGGCGGCTCGGCGTGGAAAGCCAAGGGGCGAAAGCCGACTTCGCGCTGATGACGGCAGCGGAGCAGGCCATGCGCGAGGGGGGAATCGGGCCGGACGCGTTCTTTTTCGCCCATCGCGGCGGGCGGCGGGCGGAAGGGGCGCTGGGTGAAGCGCTGGCAAGCTATGCCCCGCTGCCCGGCGATCACCCCTATTGGGCCGAAGCCGAGCCCCAGGCCATGCTGATCGACGAGGTCGAAGCCATCTGGGCCGCTATCGCCGAGCGCGACGATTGGCGCCCTCTCCAGGCAAAAGTGGCGGCCGTGCGCGAGATGGGCCGCGCGCTGGGCGAGCCGCCTGTTCCGGCCGGCCACGGGCCGGGGTAGTATCCCCGAAGGGCGCCCGCTATCTAGCTTCCATCCCTGCAGGCCGAGCGACATTCAACCTGACGTGAACACCTCCGACATCATTTCATACGAACCCGCCACCGGCGACGAGCTGTGGCGCGGGCCTGCGGGCGACGTGGACGAGACCGTCGCCCGCGCCCGCCGGGCCTGGCCGCAATGGGCCGCGCAGCCGCTCGCCACCCGGATCGAGCTTGTCCGGCGTTTCGCCAACGAAGTGCGCAAGGAACAGGAAGCCTTCGCCCGGCTGATCGCCCGCGAGACCGGCAAGCCGCTGTGGGAAGCGCGCACCGAAGTCGAATCGGTGATCGCCAAGGTGGAGATATCAGTCCGCGCCTATGCCGAGCGTACCGGGCAGCGGAAGCTCAACAGCGCGCTGCAGGGAACCGCCGCGCTGCGCCACAAGCCCCATGGCGTCCTCGCGGTGCTCGGCCCCTACAATTTCCCGGCGCACCTGCCCAACGGCCACATGGTGCCCGCCCTGATCGCGGGCAACGCGGTGATCTTCAAGCCGAGCGAGAAGACGCCGGCCACCGGGGAGTTCCTGGTCAAGTGCTTCCACGCCGCGGGCATCGCGCCCGACGTGGTGCAACTGCTGATCGGCGGCCCGGAGGAAGGCCAGGCGCTGGTTGCGCACACAGGCGTCGATGGGGTGTTGTTCACCGGCTCCGCCCAGGTGGGCATCGCCATCAACCGCGCGCTGGCCGATACGCCGGGCAAGATCGCCGCGCTGGAGATGGGCGGCAACAACCCGATCGTGCTGTGGCAGACACCCAAGATCGCCGACGCGGCGACTCTGATCGTGCAATCGGCCTTCACCACGGCCGGCCAGCGCTGCACCGCGGCGCGGCGGCTGATCGTCAAGGCCAGTCTCTATGACGAAGCGATAGAGCAGGTGAAGCGGCTGATCGACCGCCTGATCATCGGCGCGCCGTTCGACGAACCGCAGCCGTTCATGGGGCCGCTGATCGACGCCAAGGCGGCGGACCAGCTGACCGAGAGCTTCCTCTACCTGCTGTCGCACGGCGGCAAGGCGATCTGCCACATGCGCCGGCCGATGGGTGAGCTGCCGTTCGTCTCGCCCGGCCTGATCGACACCACGGGTATGAGCGAGCGGCCCGATGTCGAGCTGTTCGGCCCGCTGCTGCAAGTGATCCGGGTGGACGATTTCGACCAGGCGATCGCCGAGGCGAACAATACCCGTTTCGGCCTGTCCGCCTCGCTGATCGGCGGGACGCCGCAGGAATACAACCGCTTCTGGGCCAATATCCGCGCCGGCATCGTCAACTGGAACCGGCCAACCAACGGCGCTTCCTCCGCCGCGCCGTTCGGCGGCATCGGCTTGTCGGGCAACCATCGGCCGGCGGCGTTTTATGCCGCCGATTATTGCGCCTATCCCGTGGCCAGCACCGAGCTGGAGCAGCCACGCGCCAGCATCGGCGTGGGCCTGAGCGACGGCTGAGCCGCTTCGGCCGCCGCCGGCGACCAGACCCACCCCCGCTGCTCCCGGACGGAAGGCGGCGGATCGCTGTCCGCGCGGCCCGGGCCCGCATACGAACAAGGCGCCCGCCGGATACCGGCGAGCGCCTCGGCGCGGCCCCTCATGAACACGACCCGGAAGGGCCGCGCTCCGGCCGAGGCCCGACAGGGGTGGGCCTCGGCCGTTCGTAGTTCAGCTCAGCGGCACTTGACGCCGTCGTCGAGCGACTTGCCGAGCAGCGCACCGGCGGCAGCGCCGAGCACCGTGCCGAGCGTCCGGTCACGCCCGCCGTCGACCTCGCGGCCGAGCAGCGCACCGGCCGCGCCGCCGATGATCAGGCCGGTGGTGCCGTCCTTCTTGCGGCAATAGGTACGGCCATCGTTGCCGCGCCAGACGCGTGTGTCGCGATAGACCCGCTCGTCATGCCCACGGCGGTTGCCGTAGTAGCGGTCGTTGTAATGCCGGTTGTCGCGGCGGCTGCGGTCCCAGCTATCTTCATGCGAAGTCGAGCTGTAGCCCGGCGCACGGAATTCCACGGCCGAAGCCGGGACGGCGGTCAGAACCAGACCACTCGCAGCCAGGGCCAGGGCAGAATGCTTGAACAGGGTTTTCATGATCGACTCCATTGTTGTGCCCGTTCTCGATGGTTCATGTTTATCCGCCGTTTCCTGAACGGTGAGCAACTGGTCGGTTCAGAAATGCATTTATCTGTCCGCGCTTGCCCGGTTCGTCGCAGCGGCCTAACGGCTCGCCGGTGAAACGCCCCCAGACTATCCGGAGCGGCCTGCCCCTGGCGCTCGGCGCCCATGCCATCTGGGGCTCGATGCCGCTTTACCTGCTGCTGGTGCAGAGCGTGGCCCCGCTGGAGTTCGTGGCCTGGCGGGTGGTGTTCACGCTGCCGCTGTGCCTCGTGCTTGTGATGGTGCTGCGCGGCTGGGGGGAACTGCACGCCGTGCTGCGCAATGGCCGTGCGGTGCTGACCCTGTTCGGCAGCGCGGCCATGGTGGCGATCAACTGGTGGCTCTACGTCTGGGCGATCCACAATGGCCACATCTATGCCGCGAGCCTGGGCTATTACATCCTTCCGCTGATGATGATGCTGCTGGGCCTGGCCGTGCTGGGCGAGAGACTGACGCGGCGGCAATGGGCGGCCGTGGCCCTGGCGGCGCTGGGCGTGGGCATCCTGGCGGCCGGCGCGCTGACCACGATGTGGGTCAGCGTGGCCATGGCGGTGACGTTCGGCCTCTATGGCCTGCTGCGCAAGACGGTGGCCGCCGGCCCGCTGGCCGGGCTGACGGTCGAATCGCTGATCCTGCTGCCGATCGCGCTGGTGATCGTGATCTGGTACGCGCGCGAACCCGCCGGCTCGGCCCTGACGCAGGGCTGGGGCGTGGCGCTGGCCGTGGCATGGAGCGGGCCGATGACGGCGGTGCCGCTGATGCTGTTCGCCGCGGCGGCGCGGCGGATGCCTTATACGGTGATCGGCTTCCTCCAGTTCATCTCGCCGACCGTGGTGTTCATCCTCGGCCTCACCGTCTTCGGAGAAGAGCTGCGCCCTGCCCAGCTCGGCTGTTACATCCTGATCTGGGGCGCGGCGGCGCTGTTCAGCTGGGATCTGCTCCAGGGCCGCAAGGCGAAAGCCGCCAGCTGAGCGTTTCGCCGGCGTGGAACGGCACGATGCCGGCGATTTCCCGCGGAACCTCGACCGGGACGCGCTCCAGGGTCACCGTACCGTCATTGAGCGGCAATGCGTAGAAACGCGGCCCATGCTCGCTGGCGAAGCCTTCGAACCTGTCCAACGCCCCTTCGGCCTCGAACACCGCGAGATAGCTTTCCAACGCGAACGGGGCGTTGAACAGGCCGGCGCAGCCGCAAGCCGATTCCTTGGCGCCGCGCAGGTGCGGCGCGCTGTCGGTGCCGAGGAAGAACTTGGCCGAGCCCGACGTGGCCGCGCGGCGCAGGGCCAGCCGGTGCTTCTCGCGCTTGGCCACCGGCAGGCAATAGGCGTGCGGGCGAATGCCGCCAACCAACATGGCATTGCGATTGATGTGCAGGTGTTGCGGCGTGATCGTCGCGCCGATATTCGGCCCGGCGCTTTCGACGAAATCGACCGCCTCTTGCGTGGTCACATGCTCGAACACCAGTTTCAGCGCCGGAAGATCGTGCAGGACCGGGGCCAGCACCCGGTCGATGAACACGGCTTCGCGATCGAACACGTCCACGTCCGCATCGGTCACCTCGCCATGGACGCACAGGACCATGCCGATCTCCTGCATCCGCTCCAGAACCGGGCGGATGCGGGCGATGTCGGTGACGCCGCTGGCCGAATTGGTCGTCGCCCCGGCCGGATAGAGCTTGGCGGCGGTGAAGATGCCCTGCGCGAAGCCGGCGGCAAGGTCTTCGGGATCGGTCGAATCGGTGAGGTAGCAGGTCATCAGCGGGGTGAAATCCGCGCCGGGTGGCAATGCCGCGACGATCCGCTCGCGATAAGCCGCCGCATCCGCCGCCCGCGTCACCGGCGGGGTGAGGTTCGGCATCACGATGGCCCGCGCGAACTGCCGCGCGGTGTGCGCCGCGACGGAGACCAGCATGGCCCCGTCCCGCAGATGCACGTGCCAGTCGTCGGGGCGGCGGATGGTGAGCGATTCGATCATGCGCGGGCCGGAAGCGAGGTGTGACGATGATCCATGGAGCCGCCATGGCACAGCGCCGCGTGGTAGGACAGATGGGATCGGGTTCGCGCGGAGGCGCAGAGATTGTTTTGGCGCTCGCAGAGGCGCGGAGGCGCAGAGAGGTTGGTCATGCGGCGAAGCCGCTTTCAACTTCAGATGATCCAGCATGCCGCAGCGTCGTGAATCGAAGGCGGCTTCGCCGCGAGCGCGCCATCTCTGCGCCTCCGCGCCTCCGCGAGCGCCAATCCTTCTCTTTTTTCTCCGCGTCTCCGCGCCTCCGTGCGAACCCGATCCCGGCGCTTGACTATCGCCCGCTCCAGTCCAACTTGCGGCCATGGCCAATGAACGCTTGTTCTCGCGCGCGATCGTGCGCGTTGCTCCCGATGCCGACGACGAGGATGCCTTGGGGTTTCTCCAGGGCCTGCTCACCAATGACCTCAGCGGGACTCTGCCGGTCTATGCGGCGCTGCTGACCGCGCAGGGCAAGACGCTGTTCGACTTCATCGTATGGCCGGGCAGCGAGGGCTCGCTGCTGCTGGATTGCGAGGCCGACGCGGCGGAGGAGCTGGCCAAGCGCCTGTCGCTCTACCGGCTGCGGCGCAAGCTCTCGATCGCGGTCGATCCCTCGCTCGGCGTCTATTGGCAGGCCGAGCTGGGTGACGGCGGCGCGCCCGATCCGCGCTTGCACGAGCTGGGCCAGCGCTGGATCGCGCAGGTCTCGCCGGACGACGTGCCGGTGGACGATGCCTGGGTGAAGCATCGCCTGGCGCTGGGCGTGCCCGAAGGCCGCGCCGAGCTGGGCGACGTTCTGTGGCTGGAAGCCAATGCCGCGGAACTCAACGGCGTGTCCTTCTCCAAGGGCTGCTACATCGGCCAGGAGAACACCGCGCGGATGAACTGGCGGCAGAAGGTCAACCGCCGCGTACTGGTCGTGCCGCTGGGCCATTCCGACGAGAAGCGGCGCAAGGCGGCGTATCCCGAACTGGGCTATGCGGTCGACCACTTGCGGATCGAGGCGGTGGATCCGGCGCTGCTGCCGCACTGGCTTTCGCTGGAAGCCGAAAGCTGAGCGCACGCTAGTATCTAGGCATGCTGCGCGCAGGCGTTATGAAAGGCGCGTGGACATACCCCAGGACATCTTCACCGAGCCCGACGACGTCGCCCCTCAGACCCTGCCCAACCTGGGCCCGCTGCGGCGGCTGGCCGGCGTGTGGGAAGGCCAGCGCGGGGTGGACGTGAATCCCAAGGCCAACGGGCCGGAGCAGCGCGACTATTACGAGCGGATCGAGATGCAGCCGATCGACGCCCAGACGAACGGCCCGCAGCTGTTCTATGGGCTGCGCTATCACGTCCACATCAACACCCATGAGGAGCAGATCGCCTTCCACGATCAGGTCGGCTATTGGCTGTGGGAGCCGGCGACGGGGCTGATCCTGCAAACGGTTGCGATCCCGCGCGGGCAGGTCGCCATCGCTTCCGGCCACGCCGATCCGGATTCCAGGAAGCTGGTGCTGACGGCCGAACGCGGCCAGACCGAATACGGCATCTGCTCGACCACGTTTCTCGAACTGGCCTTCCGCACCGATTCCTATCGCCTGGAAGTGGAATTCCACGACGATGGGAGCTGGAGCTATATCTCCGACACCATGCTGATGGTGCGTGGCCGCGACACCGCCTTCCGGCATCGCGACCACAATCGGTTGACCAAGATCGCCGAGCCCGATCTCAACCCGTGGGCGAAGATCGTCGCGGCCGGCTAGGCCTCACGCCGCCTTTCGCATCGGTGCATCCCACGGGCCGTCGGCCTCGCTTAGCTCGAGCGCGTATTCGGGCGCTTCGAGGCGGGCGCCGCGGCCCAGGCTGTGGAACGGGCGAGCGCGGCCGGTCGGCCGGAAGCCTACCTTGCGCAGCACCCGCGCGGACGCCGGATTGTCCACCGCATGGCGGCTGACGACACGCTTGTGGCCGGCCAGCCGGGCGAGCGCCAGCAGGCCGCCGAGCGCCTCTGTGGCATAGCCCCGCCCCCAGGCGCCGGGCTCGATCCAGTAGCCGACCTCCACCTGGCTTTCATCCTCGTGCAGGCCGCAGACACCGATGATCCGCCCGTGCTGATCGGGCAGGGTTATCAGCAGGTTGGGCAGATGGGGATCGCGCGAGCCTTCGATCCATTGGCGCGCGTGCTCCTCATGATAAGGCCACGGCACGCGCGACAGCATGCGCACCACCGCCTCGTGTCCGATGGCGCGGGTGAGCTCGGGGGCGTCCTCCAGCCAGGCCGGCCTCAGGAACAGGCGTTCGGTGCGCATAAACATCGGCGTACTCCTCTCCGCCCCATCCCCGCGCGCCATGGCCCGGAGATGTGACGTTGTCTTTGCGGAGGGAGACGAAAAAAGGGAGACGGGCTGGCCCGGTCTCCCTCTACGGCTGGACGTGTGGCGTCCGGCGGGCCATCCCGGTGGATGACCCTTTCATTGAGTCATCCGATTATTCGGCTGCCTGGCTAATCATGTCGACCGACACGTACTTGCGGCCTTGCTTGCCGTCGTGGAATCGCACTTTGCCTGCTGCGAGCGCAAAGAGGGTGTGATCCTTGCCCAGGCCGACGTTGACGCCCGGATAGACCTTGGTCCCGCGCTGGCGCACGATGATGTTGCCGCCGACCACGTCCTGGCCGCCGAACTTCTTCACGCCGAGGCGACGGCCGATCGAATCGCGACCGTTGCGCGAGCTACCGCCTGCTTTCTTGTGTGCCATCTCGAACTACCTCTTACTTCTTCGCGCCGGCGTCATCGGCGGACTTCTTGGCCCCGGCCTTTTCAGCGGGAGCCTTCTTGGCCGGAGCCTTGTCGGCGGCCTTGGCAGGCGCGGCGTCCTTCACCGGAGCAGCCTTCTTCGCCCGCGCGGTTTCCTTCTTCACCTCGGCGCCCTTGGCCGGTTCCTGCCGCTCGGCCTCGTGAGCCTTGGGGGCTTCTTCGGCCTTGGCAGCGGCGGCCTTCTTGGGCGCCGCCTTCGAATCGCCGACCGAGACGATGCGCAGCAGGGTCATCTGCTGGCGGTGCCCGGCCTTGCGGCGATAGTTGTGCCGGCGGCGCTTCTTGAAGACGATGACCTTCTCGCTCTTCGCCTGGGCGATGATTTCCGCGGAAACGGAAACCTTGCCGGCATCGGCCAGCGTGTCACCCTCACCCGCAAGCAGCACATCGCCCAGCACGACCGTATCGCCAGCGTCACCCGCCAGCTTTTCGACCGCGATCTTGTCTCCTGCGGCAACGCGATACTGCTTGCCGCCTGTGCGCACCACTGCGAACATGGTCATCAAATCCGTTTCGTTCTTAGCGCCGCGCGCCGGGTGTCCCCATGCGAACGACAAAAAAGGCGCCCGGTCCGGGCACCGCAAGTGCGCCGCCGTTAAGCGAAGCGCCACCCCCTGTCAACGCCCCGGCGGTGGAATTGGTGCCTTTCGCGCGGCTGGAAACCGCCGTTCGCCCCAGCTAAGGGCAGGGACGATGCGTTTCAATCACGCCCTGCCGCTGCTGGTGTTGCTGGCCGCCTGCGCCACGCCCGCCGACCAGTACCCCAGCCTGGCCCTGCGCGATGCAGAGCGGGCCACGGGCACGCTGCAAGCCGCACCGGCCGAACCCTACGTGCCGCCGCCAACCCCGCCTGCGACGCTCGGCCGGCTGGCGCAGCTCGCGGCCCAGGGGGAGAGCGCAAACCAGGCGTTCCTCAAGGCCCTGCCCGAAACGCGCAGCGCCGTTGCCGCCGCGCGCGGGGTGGCGCCCGGGGGCGAGGCCTGGGCGCGCGCGCAAGTGGCGCTGGCGGGGCTCGGCGCCGCGCGGGGGGAGGCGATGATCGCGCTGGCCGATCTCGATCGAATCTATGTCGACGCGGCGGTGAACGGCGAAGCGCTTGAACCTATCGCGGCAGCGCGCGATTCGCTCGCCGGCCAGGTCGAGCAACAGGATGCGGTGATCACCGAGCTGGGTGCGGCCTTGCGTTAGAACGCGATTGCTTACCCCTCTCGTCATTGCGAGCGTAGCGAAGCAATCCAGGGCCGCGCGGCACTGTCCCTGGATTGCTTCGTCGCTACGCTCCTCGCAATGACGAGGGTTTAGCTTAAGGTGCCAGGTCTGTGTCCTGGTTCCAGCGGTGGCGGTCAGCGTGGTCTTGCGCGCGCGGTTCGATCCAGTGCCAGCCGTCGGCGCGTTTCTCGCGCTTCCAGAACCAGGCATCGCTCTTCAGATGATCCATCGCGAAATCGGCGGCCTGGAAAGCATCGCGGCGGTGGCGCGCGGCGGCGGCGACCAGCACGATGGCATCGCCCGGCCGCATCACGCCGATCCGGTGCTGGATCAGCAGGCCGTCCAGCGGCCAGCGGCCCAGCGTGTCGTCAGCCAGTGTCTCCATGCCCGGCAGCGTCAGCCGCTCGTAATGCGACAGCTCCAGCGCCTCCACGTCGCCATCGGGCCGGACCTTGCCGGTGAAGCTGACGATGCCGCCGGCCTGGGGATGCGCCGCGGCGAAGGCGGCCAGCGCCGCTTCCGGCACCAGCGCGGTTTCCAGCAGGCGAACGTCCTTCGCCATGTCAGCCCCCGCTGACCGGCGGAAGCAGCGCCACTTCGTCGCCGTCCTCGGCGAACAGGGCGGTCTTCTCGGGCAGCACGGTTCCGTTGACCGCCACGCGGACCTTCTCGCCCGCCACGGCATCGCCCAGCGGGCCGTCCAGCGCCTCGACCAGCGAGGACCAGTCGAGCGGCGCTTCCACCGCGCGTTCGGGCGCGCCGGCGAGGTCGGCCAGCTTGCCGAGGAAGACGAGCGTGACGGACACCTTGCTATCCTTTCGTCATTGCGAGGAGCGGAGCGACGAAGCCATCCAGGGCAGCTTGCGCTACGCCCTGGATGGCTTCGTCGCTCCGCTCCTCGCAATGACGAGACATCGGGTATCAGCCGCCCGTGAGCGACATATGGCGCGGCTGTGCCGGCTCCAGCCCGCGGCCGATGCGGAAGTGGTGCTTTTCCGGCTTGATCCGCATCGCTTCATCCAGCGCCACGGCGAGATTGGCGTCGGGCGTTTCGGAGCGCAGCGCGGCGCGCAAGTCCACCTTCTCGGCACCGCCGAGGCAGGCATAGAGCTGGCCGGTGGCCGTCACCCGGATGCGGTTGCACGAGGCGCAGAAATTGTTGGTGAGCGGGGTGATGAAGCCGATCCGGCCGCCGGTTTCCGCCACGTCGACATAGCGCGCCGGGCCGCCCGAGCGATGATCGCTTTCCGTCAGCGTCCAGCGCTTTTCCAGCGCCTCGCGCACGGCCGGCAGCGGAAGGTAATGATCGACCCGTTCCCCCTCCACCTCGCCCAGCGGCATGACTTCGATCAGCGTGAGCGCGTGGCCATGGGCGTGCGCCCATTCCACCAGCGCGGGGATCTCCGCCTCGTTAAGGGCTTTCAGGGCCACGGTGTTGAGCTTGACTTCCAGCCCCGCCTCGCGCGCGGCGGCGATGCCTTGCAGCACCTGGCTCAGCCGATCGCGGCGGCTGAGCTTCTGGAACAAGGCGGCATCCATCGTATCGAGCGAGACGTTTATCCGCTTCACCCCGGCCGCGGCCAGATCATCGGCGAAATCCGCCAGCCGGGTGCCATTGGTGGTGAGCGTCAGTTCGGCCAGGCCTTCTCCCAGCTTGCGGCCGAGCGCCCGGATCAGCTCGATCACGTCACGCCGCACCAGCGGCTCCCCCCCGGTGAGCCTGATCTTGGTGATGCCCCGATCGATGAAAGCCAGCGCCAGCTTGTGCAGCTCTTCCAGGCTGAGCACTTCCTTGCGCGGCAGGAACTGCATCTTTTCAGGCATGCAATAGGCGCAGCGCAAATCGCAGCGGTCTGTGACCGACAGGCGCAGGTAGCTGATGCGCCGGTTGAACGCATCGACGAGGGGAGCGGAGCAGCTCATACCCCTATTGTGGTCCGCGCGGGCGCCAAGTTCAAACCCATTCGCTCTTGCGCGCCGATTCGCCCCGTTTCGCGTCGGGGGTGTTGACACGTGTGACAGTGTCCAAGGGCAAAACCCGAAAGTGTCACCTTGCGGCGAAAAGCGTCACCTTGCGTACGAGGATGAACGGAGGCCATGCCTGCTGAGAGCAGATCGGCAGCGGGTAGGAAAGCGCGCCTCATGCCGGCCCGACGGCGAGCAGCTGGCCGGTGACGCCGGGCGCGGCTTCGAGGAAGGCGAGGGCTTCGGCGATGGCGGCTTCATCGTCACCGACCACGCCGTTGACCCGCACCGGCGCCGCGGCGCGCGCCAGATCCTCCAGCACGGCGAGGCGCCAGGCGCGATGATCGTGAGGCGCGGAAGGGAAGATGAGAGTCAGCGCTTCCCCGGGATGGGGAGGATCGGGGAGAAGCGCGAGCGCCTGGGGCAGCAGATCGGCGTGAAAGCGTGACGCAGCCTCCACCGCGCCTTCCGGCAAGGGTCCGACGCGAAGGACCGCCATCAGCGCCGCTCGCGGTGCAGCGTGATGCCGATCTTCTCGTCCGCCTCGCTCAGCGCCAGCTTGACGATCTTCACCGTGACCGCCTCGATGCGCTCGTCCTGCAGGAACAGCGTTTCGCACACGTGATCGGCGACGGCCTCGATCAGCTTGAAATGCGTATCGCCCAGCGCTTCGGAGCAGGCGAACTTCAGGTCCATGTAGTTCTTGCTGGCGTCGAGCGGGGTTTCCGCATCGAAGCGGGGGATCGGCGTCAGCCGCACCTGCAAGGTAAAGCGCAGCGGCTGGGGCCGGCCGGTCTCTTCCGAGTAGATCCCGGTGTGCACCAGGTGTTCGAAATCGGCGAGTTCCAGGAGGAGCGAATCAGTCATCGCGCGCCCTTTAGCTTCGGAAGCGGGAGGCGGATAGCGCGGTGCCCCGCTACCGTATCTCTCAGTTCGTCATTGCGAGCACAGCGGAAGCGAAGCTGGCCAAAGCCAACCAATCCACTGCGGCGGTGCCATACGCCCTGGATTGCTTCGCTACGCTCGCAATGACGAATGGGGTTTCAAAGGAAAGTTACCTTGGGGAAGTCAGGAATTGGACCAGCGGGCGAAGATCGCGGTGGGGAGCAGGCGTCCGCCTTCCCCTTCCTCGCGCATGGCGAGATCGCCGTGCTCGATCGTGCCGGGCAGGCCGGCGAAATGTTCGGCGAGAAGCCCGGCCAGCGCCACGCTGCTCATCCGCACGGCATAGACGGTGAGGAACAGGAAGCTGCTGTCCGCATCGAGCAAGCGGCGGCAATCGGCGATCAGCGGCGGCAGGCCTTCCTCCAGCCGCCAGGTCTCGCCGTTCGGCCCGCGCCCGAACTTGGGTGGATCGAGGATGATCCCGTCATAGCGCTTGCCCCGCCGCACCTCGCGCGCGGCGAACTTGGCGGCATCGTCCACCAGCCAGCGCACCGGGCGGCCTTCCATGCCGGAAAGCGCGGCGTTCTCGCGCGCCTGGGCGACGGATTTCTTGCTGGCATCGACATGGGTGACGGCGCCGCGGGCGCTCAGCGCCAGGGTGCCGACACCGGTGTAGCCGAACAGGTTGAGGGTACTTGGCCCCTCCCCTTCAGGGGAGGGGTTGGGGTGGGGGCTGTCCAGTTGTTCCCGCATCCAGTCCCATACGGGGGCCATATCGGGGAAGAAGCCGAGATGGCGGAAGGGGGTGCATTGGGCGGTGAAGCGGACTTCGTTCCAGCTCAGCGGCCAGCCTTCGCTCGGCACCGGGCGGGCGAAATGCCAGCGGCCGCCGCCATCCTCGTCCGAGCCGGGGACGAATTCGCCATCCGCATCCCAATCGGCGAGGCGCGGGGTCCACAGGGCCTGCGGTTCCGGGCGGATGAAGCGATAGGGGCCGTAGCGTTCGAGCTTGCGGCCGTGGCCGCTGTCCACCAGCCCGTAGTCGGGCCAGGGGGTGCCTTCCATGAGGAGAGGCTGTTCGGTGAGGGCGGCCATCAGCCTTCGCCGCGCTGGAGGAAGAGGGGTTCACGCGGAGGCGCGGAGACGCGGAGAAGATAAAAGGGGTTCGCTCGCAGAGGCGCAGAGGCGCAGAGACGATGCGCTCGCGGCGAAGCCGCCCCGATTATCATGCCGCTCGGTTCAGCGTGAGGTATGGAGAAAAAGCGGCTGCGCCGCACCCCCTCCCTCTCTGCGCCTCTGCGCCTCTGCGAGCGCAGATCCCTTCTTTTCTCCGCGTCTCCGCGTCTCCGCGTGAATCCGAAACCTTCGCGCCTCCACGCCTCTGCGATCGCAACCTGCATCATGCAGACGGCGTCGCGTGCTCCGCGACATAGGCGGCGACGGCGGCGTAATCGCCGGGCAGTTCCGCAAAGCGTTCCTCGCGGTCGAACAAGTCCCCCACGCGGGCAGGCAGGCGCGGGCGGTGGCCGGTGGCGCGTTCCACCGCGTCGCGGAACTTGGCCGGGTGCGCGGTGGCCAGGGTGACCACGGGCACCGCGCGCGGCAAGTCGGCAGCACGGGCGGCATGAAGGCCGATGGCGGTGTGGGGATCGATCAACTCGGCGCAGTTCTGCCAGGCCCAGGCCATCGCCTGCGCCATCTCGGTGGCGTCGGCACGGGCGCTGGAGATGAGCGCGGCCGCGCCCTGTTGCTGGGCATTGGTGAGGCGCATCGCCTTGGTCGCCTCGAACCCGCGCATCTGTTCGGCCAGCGCGGCGCCGTCACGCCCGCCGCAATCGAACAGCAGCCGCTCGAAGTTGGAGCTGACCTGGATGTCCATCGACGGCGCGGCGGTGGGGGTGACCGTGCCGGCCGAATAATCGCCGGCGGAGAGCGCGCGGTGGAGGATGTCGTTGACGTTGGTCGCCACGATCAGCCGTTCCACCGGAAGGCCCATCCGGGCCGCGACATAGCCGGCGAAGACATCGCCGAAATTGCCTGTCGGCACCGCGAAGGCGACCGGGCGGCGCGGCGCGCCGAGCTGGAGCGCGGCGGCGAAGTAATAGACCACCTGGGCCATGAGCCGCGCCCAGTTGATCGAATTGACCGCGCCGATGCGGAAGCGCCCGGTCATCGCCGGATCGTTGAACATGCGCTTCACCATCGCCTGGGCATCGTCGAAGCTGCCTTCGATGGCGATGTTGTAGACGTTGGGCGCCTTGACCGTGGTCATCTGCCGGCGCTGGACGTCGCTCACCCGGCCTTTCGGGTGGAGCATGAAGATATCGATGTTCTCCCGCCCGGCCACCGCGTCGATCGCGGCGGAGCCGGTATCGCCGCTGGTGGCGCCGACGATCGTCAGCCGTTCGTCGCGGCGCGAAAGGAACTCCTCGAACAGGCGGCCGAGAAGCTGGAGCGCCACGTCCTTGAACGCCAGCGTGGGGCCGTGGAACAGTTCCAGCAGCCAGTTCCGCTCGTCCAGCTGCACCAGGGGGGTGACGGCGACATGGGCGAAGCGGCCATAAGCTTCGGTGCACAGGTGGCGCAGCTTGTCCTCGTCCAGCGACCGGCCGACGAAAGGCAGCATGACCTGGGTCGCCAGCTCGGCATAGGGAAGCCCGGCGAAGGCGGCGATCTCCGCCTCGGTGAAGCGGGGCCATTCGCGCGGGACATAGAGGCCGCCGTCGGACGCGAGGCCGGCCAGCGTGACGCCTTCGAAATCGAGCGCCGGGGCGCTGCCGCGGGTGGAGACATATTCCATGCGTCAGCGCGCCTAGCGGCGTGTGGTTAAGGAGGCAACAAGGCCGCGTCAGCCGGCCGTCTGCTTTTGCGCCTCCCCCGCGCTTTCCAGCGCGCGCTTGAGCTGGAGGAGGCCGCCGGCGGCGCGGGCGGCGTGGGGGCCGATCCAGCGTTCGTGGATGGCCTGGATCGGCATGGGATCGAGGTGATTGAACCGTTCGCGCCCCTTGCGAACCGGCACCACGAGCCCCGCCCCTTCAAGCACGCGGAGATGCTGCATCACGGTGCAGCGATCCAGCTCAGCGAAGCACAGGCATAGCTGGGACGTGGTCAGCGGGCGCTTCTTCAGCTCGTCACAGATACGGCGGCGGATCGGATTGGCGAGCGCCTTGAACACGCGGTCGAGATCGTCTTCCGTTGACATGTTATGTTTTTATAACATAATCGAAGGCGACTCAAGCGAAAGGACCTTCGCGCGATGGAACTGAAATTCAGGGTGTCGGCGCGCATCGCCAGGCCGGTGCACGAGGTGTTCGAGGCGGTGGCCGATCCGGCGAAGCTGTCGGGCTATTTCACCACCGGCGGGGCCCAGGGGCGGCTGGAGACCGGGGCGACCGTCATGTGGGACTTCCACGATTTTCCCGGCGCCTTCCCGGTGCAGGTGGTGGAAGTGGTGCCGGACGAGCGGATCGTGCTGGAATGGCAGGCGGACGAGCCGGGCGAGGCGAACCTGCCCGATTACCGCACCACGGTGACGATGACGTTCAAGGCGCTCGATGACGGCCGCACGCTGGTGGAGATCGGCGAGGAAGGCTGGCGCGAGACCGAAGGCGGCCTGAAGGCGTCCTATGGCAATTGCATGGGCTGGAGCCAGATGCTCTGCGCGCTCAAGATGTGGGTCGAGCACGGCATCAACTTGCGCGAAGGGATGTACAAGTAGGCGCTAGGCCAGCGCGGGCGCGATCGCGCCCAGCTGGCCGATCGCGGTGCCCCAGCCTTCCTCGAAACCCATGTCGGCGTGCTTGCGCGCCTCTTCGGGAGTGCGGTGCAGGACCCGCGCGGAATAACGCGTGGCGCCCTGTTCATCGGCGAGCGTGATGATCGCGGTCAGGCCCAGCCACGGTTCACTGGGCCGCCAGCCTTCGCTGAGCATCGTGGTGAAGACCAGTTCCCGCTGCGGAACCACGGCGAGGAAGCAGCCTTCGACATGCGGCTTCCACGGCCCGCCCCCGTCGCGCATCTGCGTTTCGAAACCGCCGCCCGGCCGCAGGTCATGCTTCACCGAGCGGCATTCGATCGGCTGGGGAATCCACCACTTCTCGAAATGCTCGCGTTCCGCCCAGGCGCGCCACACGGCGGCCGGCGGGGCGTTTATCAGGCGCGAAATCCTCAAGTCTGCTTGCGAGGCGGTCATCGGCGGTCCTCCGCTGCCAGGTGTGTTTCGACGTAATCCGCGAGGCGATCCGTCCGGGCATCCCAGATCGCGCGCTGTTCGGCGAGCCACCGCTCGGCAGCGTGCAGGCGTTCGGGCCGCACATGGCACGTGCGCACCCTTCCCCGCTTCTCCGACCTGATCCAGCCGCCCTGCTCGAGAACCCGCAGATGCTTGAGGAAGGTCGGCAGGCCGATTTCGAATGGACGGGCCAGCTCGGTGACCGGCGCCGGCCCGTCCATGAGCCGACCGATCACCGCGCGCCGCGTGGGATCGGCGAGCGCGTGGAAAGCCGAATCGAGATTGTTTTCCATATGGCGAATTATATGGACGGTTTTCCGATTGGCAAACTGTTTGTGACGTCCACACAAGTATGCCCGACACCCACCTTCGAGAGGGTGAGACGATCGGGTTAGCGGTCGAGGCCGCGTGGTTTGCCGGGTACGGGCGTTTCAGGTTTTCGGGCGCATGCCATACGCTTGCCAGAGCGTTCCGCAGACCACGCCCAGGCCGATGCCGATCGCCAGGTGGCCGCTCAGCAGGCCGATCGCGACGCCGATGATTATCCCGAAGCCTATGCCCATCGCTCACCCCGTCTATCGCGCCAAGCATACCATGGAAGCAGGGAGGCGCCGATAGACTTCAAGACGGGGATATCATCCGCTGCCTTACCGCGCCGTTCAGCGTTCGCGCCAGCGCTTGCGGAGGGCGAGGACGTAGATCACCAGGGCCGTCAGCGCGAAGAAGAACCACTGCACGGCGTAGGACAGGTGGTTGTTGGGCACCTCGTTCGGATCGGGCGGGGCGAGCGGTTGCAGGCCGGCGGGGGGCTGCGCGGCGTGCAGGGTGCCGCCGAAGGCGCCGCCCGGTGCGATCACGCCGCTGACGTCTCCGCCGGACCAGGTCGATTGTTCGGTGGGCGGCGACCAGCCGAGAGCGACTTCCGCCTCTCCCCCTTCGGGAAGCGCGCAGCGGGCGACCTGGGCCACGCCGCTTTCACCCCGCGCGCTGCGGGCGGCGGTCACGCGCCGATCCAGCACCCGTTCGCAGGTGAATCCGCTCCAGCGGAACAGCGCCTGCTCCATCGCCGCCTTGTCGCGCGGCCAGGGGACCGGGGCGGACATGGCCTGCGCCCGGGCATAATGGGCGAGCAGGGCTTCCTTCCACTCGCGGCGCTGGAGTTGCCAGATGCCGAGAGCGATCATCGCCGCGACCGCCGCTGCGACAAGCAGAGTCGGCAGCAGCGGCACGCGGCGGATCATCGAAAATCCCTTAGTGGTACTGGGCGCCCCAGCCGCCCCACACATAGACGACGACGAACAGGAACAGCCACACCACGTCGACGAAGTGCCAGTACCACGCCGCCGCTTCGAAGCCGAAGTGCTGGCGCGGCGTGAAGTGGCCGAGATAGGCGCGCCGCAGGCAGACGATCAGGAAGATCGTGCCGACGAGCACGTGGAAGCCGTGGAAGCCGGTCGCCATGTAGAAGCCCGAACCATAGGTGTTCTGGCCGAAGGCGAACGGCGCATGAGCGTATTCGTAGATCTGGATGCTGGTGAACAGCATGCCCAGCAGGACCGTGAGCCACAGGCCCTTCTTCAGCCCGTCACGATCGCCGTTGATCAGGCAGTGGTGCGCCCAGGTGACCGTGGTGCCCGAGCACAGCAGGATCAGCGTGTTGAGCAGCGGCAGCGAGAACGGATCCATCACCGCTTCGATCGCCTTGGGCGGGAACTGACCGCCGATCACGTCGGAAAGCTGGCTGGGGAACAGCGCGAAATCGAACCACGCCCAGAACCATCCGACGAAGAACATCACTTCCGAGGCGATGAACAGGATCATGCCGTAGCGCATGTGGAGCTGGACCACCGGCGTGTGGTGGCCTTCCTGCGCTTCCTTCACGACGTTCGAGAACCAGAAGTAGAACGTGGCGAGCAGGCTGGCGATGCCGATGCCGAACACCGGCCAATGGGCCGGCAGATCGTGCATGTAGAGCACGAGGCCGCTGGTGGAGGTGACCACCGAGATCGCGGCGATGAGCGGCCAGATATCGGGTGGCAGGATGTGATAATCGTGGTTCTTGGCGCCGGCCATTGATTGGTTCCTGAATCCTTGCTTGCGCTCGCCCTTAATAGGCGCTTGGCGGTTGGTCCAGAGGGGCTTTCGCTATGCTTTGGTCCTGTGGAAGGTGTAGCTGAGGGTGATCTGCTCGACCCCGTCCATGTTCGGATCGTCGAGCGCCTTGGGATCGATGTAGAACAGTACCGGCATCGTCACCTCCTGCCCCGGCTGGAGCGTCTGCGAGGTGAAGCAGAAGCACTGGATCTTGCTGAAGTAAGGGCCCGCCTGTTCCGGCTCAACATTGAAGCTGGCGGTGCCGGTGACCGGGACCGAGGACAGGTTCTTCGCCTCGAACACGGCCATGTCGCGCTCTCCCACCTGCACGGTGTCGGTCACCTGCCGGGGCCGGAAGGCCCAGGGGACATCGGGCGCGGTATTGGCGTCGAAGCGGATCGAGAACGTGCGGCCGCCGGCGCTCTTCGCCATCTGCTCCGCCGTGATCGCGTCGGCCAGGGTGGAGCGCTGCGGCGTGCCGGCGAAGCCCGTCACCTGGCAGAAGATGCGGTAGAGCGGCACCGAGGCATAGCCAAGACCGAGCATGGCCAGCGCGGCGAGCACCGCGTAAAGCGCGACCCGCTTGTTGCGGCGTTCGATCGGTGCCGTACCCGCCATCAGTCCAGCATCTTCACGATGCTGATCGCATAGAACAGCACGACGAGGCCGACGAGCACCAGCGCCAGCGCGATGTTGCGCCCGCGGCGGGCGCGCTTCAACTGCTGCTCTTCCTCAGGCGTCACGCGAGGGCTCCCTGGCCAAGAAGGTAATGGTCCACGACCAGCGCCGTGAACAGGGCGAAGAGGTATAGCACGGAAAACCCGAACAGCCGCTTTTCCGGGGCCATGCGATCGTCTTCCCCGGCGCGGCGGAAGGCCACCGGCAGCGAGAACGCCACGAACAGCCCGGACAGCGCCACGGCGGCCACGCCGTAGATCGCCCCGGTGCCGCCGATCAGCCAGGGCAGCAGGCTGACGACGAAGAGCACGATCGAATAGATCAGGATCTGCCGCCGGGTGGACGCCTCCCCCGCGACGACCGGCATCATCGGGATGCCGGCCTTGGCGTAATCGGTCTTCACGAACAGCGCGAGCGCCCAGAAGTGCGGCGGCGTCCACATGAAGATCACCGCGAACAGCAGGACCGGCATCAGCGTGATGTCGCCCGTGACCGCGACCCAGCCGATCAAGGGCGGGAACGCGCCGGCACCGCCGCCGATCACGATGTTCTGTGGCGTGCGCGGCTTGAGCCATATCGTATAGACGACGGCGTAATAGAAGATCGACAGCGCAAGGATCGCGGCGGCGAGCAGGCCGACCGCCAGCCCCATGATCGCGACCGAGCCGACCGACAGCGCAACGCCGAAATCGCGCGCGTCCGTGCGGCGCAAATGGCCTTGGGGCAGCGGCCGCTTCGCCGTGCGCTTCATCTGCGCGTCGATATCGGCTTCCCACCACTGGTTGAGCGCGCCCGCCCCGCCCGCACCCAGCGCGATGCACAGCACCGCCGTGAAGCCCAGCACCGGGTTGATGTGGCCGGGCGCCGCCAGCAGGCCGCACAGCCCGGTGAACACCACCAGGCTCATCACGCGCGGCTTGGTCAGGGCGAAGTAATCGCGCCATTCAGCCGGGACTTGAGACTCGATGGGAAGGGTGGAACCGGTCATTTGGGGGCCCTATAGGCCTAAGCCCGCACAAGGGAAACCGGGGAAGTCCGCAAGGTTTCCCGCGGATTGAAAATCACCCCGACGAGCAGGCCGATGCGGGCAGCGACGTGGCTGAAGCCCCGATGCGCGCCCGGACGCGGGACAAGCTATGGCCTATCGACCTGGGCGGGAGCGGGTGTCTTTATTGCCGCCTGCTGACCGACTGGACGGGTTCGCCGGCCCGCCCGTGGAGCAAGGGTATAAAGAGAAGAGCCCGCCTCTTGCGGGGCGGGCTCTCTTTCGATCAGTGAGCGGCGCTGGGCGTGGTGCCGATCGCATCGTGGTGCGAGTGGTGATCCTCAATCACCGGCAGCGTCTCGAACTGGTGGTAGGGCGGCGGGCTGGACAGCGACCATTCGAGCGTCGTCGCGCCTTCGCCCCAGTAGTTCGCCGGCGCCTTCTTCCCCACCGTGAAGGCGTAGATCATGTTGGCGAAGAACAGCAGCATCGACAGCGCCATGATGACATAGCCGACCGACGAGACGTGGTTCCAGAACTCGTAGGCCAGGGCATAGTCCGGATAGCGGCGCGGCATCCCGTTCATGCCGAGGAAGTGCTGCGGGAAGAAGATCACGTTCACGCCGATGAAGAAGCCCCAGAAGTGCAGGTGCGCGAGCAGTTCGGAGTGCATTCGCCCGCTCATCTTCGGGAACCAGTAATAGAAGCCGGCGAACAGCGAGAACACCGCGCCGAGCGACAGCACGTAGTGGAAGTGCGCCACCACGTAGTAGGTATCGTGCAGGTTGTCGTCGATGCCGCCGTTGGCCAGCACCACGCCGGTCACCCCGCCGACCGTGAACAGGAAGATGAAGCCGAGCGCCCAGACCAACGGGCTCTTGAACTCGAGGCTGCCGCCCCACATCGTGGCGATCCAGCTGAATATCTTGATACCGGTGGGCACCGCGATGACCATCGTGGCGGCGGTGAAATCCATCTGCGTATTCACGTCGAGGCCCACGGTATACATGTGGTGCGCCCAGACGATGAAGCCGACCACGCCGATGGCGACCATGGCATAAGCCATGCCGAGATAGCCGAACACCGGCTTCTTCGAGAAGGTCGCCACGATCTGGCTGATCATGCCGAAGCCCGGCAGGATCATGATGTAGACTTCCGGGTGGCCGAAGAACCAGAACAGGTGCTGGTACAGGATCGGATCGCCGCCGCCGGCCGGATCGAAGAAGGTCGTGCCGAAGTTGCGATCGGTGATCAGCATGGTGAGCGCGGCGGCCAGCACCGGCAGCGCCAGCAGCAGCAGGAACGCGGTGACCAGCACCGACCAGGCGAACAGCGGCATCTTGTGCAGCGTCATGCCCGGGGCGCGCATGTTGAAGATCGTGGTGATGAAGTTGATCGCGCTCATGATCGAGGCGGCGCCCGCGATGTGCACCGAGAAGATCGCGAAATCGACCGCCGGGCCGACCGATCCGGACGTCGACAGCGGCGCATAGAGCGTCCAGCCGATGCCCGGCCCGGCAGCCGTGCCGCCCGGAACGAAGGGCGAGATCATCAGCGAGCAGAAGCCGGCCACGGTCAGCCAGAAGCTGACGTTGTTCATGCGCGGGAAGGCCATGTCGGGCGCGCCGATCATCAGCGGCACGAACCAGTTGCCGAAGCCGCCCATGGTGGCCGGCATGACCACGAAGAACACCATGATCAGGCCGTGCGCGGTGATGAGCACGTTCCAGGTGTGGGTCATCTGGTCGAAATCGGCCTGGCCGCCGTTGAGCCAGCTGGCGACCTGCCCCAGGACCTGCAGGCCCGGCTCCGCCAGTTCCCAGCGCATCAGGCCCGAGATCGCGCCGCCGATGATCCCCGCGAAGATCGCGAAGATGATGTACAGCGTGCCGATGTCCTTGTGATTGGTGGACATGAACCAGCGGGCGAAGAACGCCGGCTTGTGATCGGCGTCGTGGTGATGCTCTTCCGTGTGGGCCTGGAAGGTGTCGGCGGTGGTGGCCATCTTGCGCTTACCTTAAAATCAGATCGTTCTTGAATGTCAGGCTTCGGTGCCCGGCGCGGCGGCGGTGGGCGCCGCGCCTGCGCCCGGTGCGCCTTCGACCGAGGATTCGGGCGCCTGCAGCGGGGCGGCGGCAGGGGCCGGAGCGGCTTCCTCCCCGCCGAGCGTGCCGCCCTGCGAGCGGATGTAGGCTTCGAACTGCGCCCTTGGGACCGCCTCGACCGCGATCGGCATGTAGCCATGGCGCGCGCCGCACAGTTCCGAGCACTGGCCGTAGTAGATGCCCGGTTCCTTGATGAACAGCATCCGCTCGTTCAGGCGGCCGGGCACGGCGTCGATCTTGAACCACAGGCTCGGCACCGCGAACGAGTGGATCACGTCGGCGCCGGTGACCTGGAGCCGGATCGGCTCACCCGCGGGGACGACCAGCCGGTTGTCGACGGCGAGATGGGACGGCTCGCCCCGCTTCAGCGCCTCTTCCTCAGGCAGCATGTTCGAGATCACTTCGAACCCGCCGTTGTCCGGATAGGCATAGCCCCAATACCACTGATAGCCGGTGACCTTGACGGTCAGCGCGTCTTTCGGCGGGCTCTGGTACTGGTGCGCGAGAAGAGTGATCGAGGGGATCGCGATAACGACCAGGATCAGCACCGGCACCGCCGTCCAGATCACTTCGATCAGCGTGTTGTGGCTGGTCTTCGACGGCACGGGATTGCGGCGGCGATTATAGCGCACGATGACCCACAGCAGCAGCGCCAGCACCAGCAGCGTGACCGCAGTGATCACCGGCAGCAGCACCACGTCGTGCATGAAGAGCCCTTCATCACCGATATTCGAATACTGCTTCTGGAAGCCGAGCGCGCCGGGCGTTGGCTGGCCCTTGATCCATTCCGGCCCGAGCGGCGTGTAGCCGCTGGCCGCGGCGCCTTGCGCGGTGGGGCCCGAAGCCTCCGCCGCGGCGGCCGGGGCGGCGTTCTGATCCGCGACATTGACCGACTGCGCGGAGGCGGCGGGCGCCTGCACGGCCGTTTCGGCCGGCGCAGGCTGCGCCAGGCTGACCTGCGGGAGCGAGGTCAGTGCCAGAACCGCGGCAATGAGGGGAAGGACATGCAACCACTTGCGGGCGATATCGCCAAACTTCATTTGTGAGCCGCTTTCCGTTCTGTCTGAGGCGCGAGAGGGCGGAAGGTCTTGAGAGGAGACCCTGTTTGGCCGGGCCTATACGCCCGCTTGCCCCGTGTCTCAAGCGCTTCTAGGGAGATTTTTCGAAAGCTCGGCCGCGGGGGTCGGCGGCGACTCCGCAAGACCCTTGCAGTGCCGAGCGGCACAGCATCGAAAGGCCCGTTCCGCCTCATGACAGAAGACGAGGTTCTCGCCGAGTTCCGCGCCAGCCACGCGCTGCTCGAAGGTCACTTCCTGCTCTCGTCGGGCCGCCACAGCGCCTATTACCTGCAATGTGCGCGCGTGCTGATGAACCCGGAGCGTGCCGGACAGCTGGCCCGCGCCCTGGTGCAGAAGCTGCCGCGCGAGTTGCGGATGAAAGTGCAGAAGGTGGTGTCCCCGGCAATGGGCGGGGTCATCATCGGCCACGAAGTGGGCCGCGCGCTGGACGTGGACGCCGTGTTCCTGGAGCGGCCGACCGGCACGTTCGAGCTGCGGCGCGGCTTCACGATCGAGCCGGGCGAGCGCGTGCTCATGGTGGAAGACGTGGTGACCACCGGCCTTTCGAGCCGCGAGGCCATCGCGGCCGTCACCGCCGCCGGCGGTGAGGTGATCGCAGCCACCGCGCTGGTGGACCGCACCGCGGGCGAAGTGGATCTGGGCGTGCCCTTCCATGCGCTGGTGACGATCAACTTCCCGACTTACGCGGAAGGCGACCTGCCGCCCGAGCTGGCGGCGCTGGAGGCGGTCAAGCCGGGGAGCCGCAAGGCGTGACGGCGCGGGAGCCGATCCCGAAGCTGAGGCTGGGCGTCAACATCGATCATGTCGCCACGATTCGGAACGCGCGCGGCGGCGATCATCCCGATCCGGTGCGCGCGGCGGAGATCGTGGCCCGCGCCGGCGGCGACGGCATCACCGCTCACTTGCGCGAAGACCGCCGGCATATCCGCGATGAGGACCTGCGGCGCATCCAGGCGGCGACCGGCCTGCCGCTGAACCTGGAAATGGCGGCGACCGACGAAATGGTCGAGATCGCCTTGAAGCACCGCCCGCACGCGGCCTGCATCGTTCCCGAGAAGCGCGAGGAACGCACCACCGAAGGCGGGCTGGACGCCGCCGGGCAGATCGACCGTCTGCGGCCGGCGGTGGGCCGCCTGCTCGATGCGGGCATCCGCGTCAGCCTGTTCATCGCCCCGGAAGCGCGCCAGGTGGAAGCCGCCATGCGCCTGGGCGCGCCGGTGGTGGAATTCCACACCGGCGAATATGCCCATGCCGAAGGCGACGAGGTCGCGCTGGAGCTGAAACGCGTGGCCGACATGGCCGCGCTGGCCGCCCGGAACGGGATCGAGCCCCATGCCGGGCACGGCCTTACATACGACAACGTGCAGCCGATCGCCGCCATTCCCCAGCTCGCCGAGCTGAACATCGGGCACTACCTGATCGGCGAGGCGGTGTTCGTGGGGCTGGAAAGCGCGATCCGGCACATGCGCGCGCTGATGGACGCGGCGCGGTGATCCCATGATCATCGGCATGGGATCCGACTTGTGCAGCATCGAGCGCATCCAGGCCGCGCTCGACCGCCATGGCGAGCGGTTCGAGATGCGCTGCTTCACCGAGATCGAGCGCGCCAAGGCGGCCCGGCGGCCATTCACCCGCGCCGGCACCCTGGCCAAGCGCTTCGCGGCGAAAGAGGCCTTTTCCAAGGCCGTGGGCACCGGATTCTTCCAGGGCGTCTATATGAAGGACATCGGGGTGGTGAACCTGCCTTCCGGCGCGCCGACGCTGCATCTGGAAAACGGCGCCGCCAAGCGGCTTGCGGAAATGACGCCGGAGGGCCATGTCGCGCATGTCCACCTGAGCCTGACCGACGATCACCCCTGGGCACAAGCCTTCGTCGTCATCGAAGCGCGCATTTCGTAAGCCCCATTTGAACGAGCCCCCGTGAGCCACAGCCCGATCGTGACCGACCCCTCCCCGCAAGAGACACCTCCCGAAACGGCCGAGAAGAAGGCGTCCGGCAAGGGCAAGGTGAACTGGCTGGCCGAAATCCGCGGCCTGGCGCTGATGCTGCTGGGCGTGCTGGCCTTCCACAGCCTGATCGCCAAGCCGTTCTACATCCCCAGCGCTTCCATGGTGCCTAACCTGCTGGTGGGCGACCGGCTGGTGGTGAGCAAGTACCCCTATGGCTGGAGCTGGGTTTCCGCCTCGTTCCATATCCTGCCGCGCGGCACCTGGCGGATCGCGCCGGAAACGCCCGCCTATGGCGACATCGTGATCGCCGTGCCGCCCGATCGCGACGAGGATTACATCAAGCGGGTGGTCGGCCTGCCGGGCGACCGCATCGCCATGGTCAACGGGCAGATCGTGCTCAACGGCAAGCCGGTGCCGCAGGAAGTGGAGCCGCCGGTGCGGATCCCGGTCGATTCGCAGATCTGCGACGGGCGCCCGTGCCTCGATTCTTTCTCGCAGTATCTCGTGCGCTTGCCCGACGGGCGCGAGGCGTATGAGCCGCCGACCTATCGCGAGACGCTGCCCAACGGCGCCAGCTACCTGATCATCGATCACGAGCAGCAGCCGCTCGACAATTTCGATGAGATCGTGATCCCCGAGGACAGCGTGTTCCTGATGGGCGACAACCGCGATCATTCGGCCGATAGCCGCGCGCCGGCAGCGCCCTTCGGCAATGGCCTGGGCGGCCCGGTGCCGATCGCCGATATCGGCGGACGGGCCGAGTTCATCACCTTCTCGCTCGACGGCCGCACGACGTGGAATCCGCTAAGCTGGATCAAGTCATTGCGTCCCGAGCGCGCCTGGCACAGTCTGCGCCCGCAATTGCGCGAAGGGGCGGCGGGACATGGCGCGGACTGACGGCGATTCGGCAGAGGGCGCAGACGATCGCGCCAGCCCCACCCAGATAGCCAGCCCCGTGCTTCGCCTGGAAGCGAAGCGCGCCCTGCTGTGGGTCACCATCATCGGCCTGGCGGTGCTGGCGGTGTATATTTCCCAGGCGCTGCTGGTGATCTTCGGATCGCTGGTCTTCGCCGCGATGCTGGACGGCGGCGCCCGGCTGATCGGGCGCGTGCTGCCGATCGGCCGCAACTGGCGCATCGCCATCGTGCTGGTGTGCGCGGTGGGCTTCTTCATCTGGCTGGGCCAGTTCGCCGGCTCCACCATCTCGCGCGAGGCCTCGCAGCTGCCGGCGATCGTCAATGCGCAGGCCACGCGCCTGCTCGCGTGGCTCGACATGAAGGGCTTCGCCATCGACCAGAGCCATGTGCAGGGCCTGGTCCAGGAACTGCTGAGCGGGGTGGGCACCGTGACCCGTGCGATCGGCGGCATCTTCGGCGCGCTGAGCATGCTGTTCCTGATCGTGATCATCGGCATCTACGTGGCGCTGGAGCCCCGGCTCTACGAACGCGGGATCGCCTGGATGCTGCCGCGCGAACAGCGCGAGGATTTCTACGTCACCGTTTCGCGGATGGCCTTCACCATGCGCCGGCTGATGGCCGGCCGCCTGTTCGGGATGCTGTTCGAAGGGGTGTTCACCTGGGTGATGCTGTGGGCCTGGGGCGTGCCGATGGCGGTGCTGCTGGGCATCATCACCGGGCTGCTGGCCTTCATCCCCAATATCGGCGCGATCGTTTCGGGCATCCTCATGGTGCTGGTCGGCTTTTCCGGCGGCATGGACATGGGGCTCTATACGATCTTCGTCTATTTCGTGGTGCAGAACATCGACGGCTACATCGTCGTACCGCTGATCGCGAAGAAGACGGTGGACCTGGCCCCGGCGCTGGTGCTGGGGGCGCAGCTGATCATGGGGCTGCTGTTCGGCATCCTGGGCCTGTTCCTGGCCGATCCGCTGATGGCGATGATCAAGGTCGCGCTGGAACGTCGATCAGAACGGAACCAGGAAGGACAGCGGCCCGCCGCCCGCGACAATGGCGCGTAAGTTCCTCTATGCCATTGCGGTGCTGGTGGTGCTGGCGATCGCCGCGGTGTTCGCGCTGCGGCTGTTCCCCGGTGCGCTGACCCGCGCGGCGTTGGTGCCGACGAGCGGCTTCGAACAGCAGGACAAGCTGGCCGGCAATACTTACGCCGATCCGGCGATGTGGTTCTCCATGCCCGGCATGGGCGTGGACGATCCGTCGCGCTGGCTGCCGCCGGGCGTCTCGCGCGCGGAGGAAGGCACGCTGCCGGTGGCGGTGTTCTTCGTCCATCCGACGAGCTATCTCGAGCGCACGCGGTGGAACGCGCCGCTGGACGATGCGCAATCGCAGGCGCGGGCGCGGCTGTTCCTGCGCGGCATGGCCAGCGCGTTCGGCGAGGCGGCGGAAATCTGGGCGCCGCGCTATCGCCAGGCGACGTTCGGCGCCTTCCTGACCGACAAGCCCGAAGGCGAGATGGCGATCGACGCCGCCTATGGCGACGTGGAGATGGCCTTCGACCGCTTCCTGGCCAGCATCGGCCCGGACCGGCCGATCGTGCTGGCCGGGCACAGCCAGGGCGCCCTGCACGTGCTGCGCCTGCTGCGCGAACGCGTCGCGGGTACGCCGCTGCAGGCGCGGATCGCGATGGCCTATCCGATCGGCTGGCCGATCTCGCTGGCGCATGACTTGCCCGCGCTGGGCCTGCCGGCCTGCGAAACGGCGGAGCAAGCCGGCTGCATCGTCACCTGGTCGAGCTTCGCCGAACCGGCCGATCCGAACGAATGGCTGGCGCTCTACAGCCGGTCTCCCGGCTTCGACGTGCACGTGCGCGGCGACAGCGCGATCCTGTGCGTCAATCCGCTGACCGGCCGCGCGGGTGGGGACGCGCCAGCGAGCGCCAATCTCGGCACGCTGAAGCCCAGCGCGGACCTGACCAGCGCCGAACTGATACCCAGCGCCGTGCCGGCGCGCTGTGACAAGCGGGGGCTGCTGCTGATCGGCGATCCCCCCGATCTCGGCCCCTATGTCCTCCCCGGCAACAATTACCACGTCTACGACATCCCGCTGTTCTGGGCCAACCTGCGGCAGGATTTCGAACGGAGGACGCAGGCGTGGGCAGCAGCGGCGCGTTGATCACCGAGCTGGCGGCGGATTTCCGGGAAGCGCTGCCGCAGGGCGGCGTGCTGATGGCGCTGGACCTCGGCACCAAGACCATCGGCACCGCGTTCTGCGACGGCGGCTGGGCCTTCGCCGGCGCGGGCAAGACCCTGCCGCGCGGCAAGTTCTCCCGCGACCTGGCGGCGCTCCGGGCCCTGGTGGCGGAACGGCGGGTAAAGGGCGTGGTCAGCGGCCTGCCGCTCAACATGGACGGCAGCGCCGGGCCGCGCGCACAAGCCAGCCGCGCCTTCGCCCGCAACCTCGCCCAAGGGCTCAGCCTGCCCGTGCTGCTGTGGGACGAACGCTGGTCCACCGCGAGCGCCGAACGGGCCATGATCGACCAGGATATGAGCCGCGCCAAACGCGCCGAACGCATCGACAGCCACGCCGCCGCGGTGATCCTGCAAGCGGCGATCGACCGGCTGGCGGGGGGCGTGATTTAGAGGGCGACCGCCTTTGGTTGAAGCACTCGTCATTGCGAGCGTAGCGAAGCAATTCTGGGCGGCAGTGCAATACGCTCTGGATTGCTTCGCTACGCTCGCAATGACGATTCAGGGCCAGACATATGATCGAGCAACTGCGACTGGGTTCCCGCTTTCGCGGGAATGACGAAGAGGGGGTGGGATTGCTTTCGTCTTGCTCCATCCTCGTCATTCCCGCGAACGCGGGAACCCAGTAGGCTCTCCCTCGGTGTACCGCCGCGAATGGGCGCCCTCACCCCCGACGCAGAATGAGCACCAGGCCCTCCGGCGGCGGATCGTGCGGCAGGGCATGGCGCGTGGCGTCGGCGCGGGCGCGGTCCAGGATCGCGGGGGAAATGCCGGGTTCGAACAGGATGCAATCGGCACGGCCAAGCAGACGGGCCTGGCGCAGCGTGAGATCGTCGGGATCGTCGCTGGCGAGATTGAGCGTTATCGGCGCGGCGGCGGGCGGCGCGTCCTTCATTTCGAGCCAGCGCGCGACCGGTTCGGCGCCACCGCCGGCCAGGGGATCGAGCAGGCCGCCCGCCTCAAGCGCCGCATCCAGCGCGCGGCGGCGGACGGCGGCGTCAGGGAAACGGGTGCGCAAGGCCGTGCGCGCGGCGTGCAGGGCTTGCGCCAGCGCGCCCAGATCGGCCGGGATCAGCGCTTCCAGCCGCAGCCGCAGATGCTTGGCGAGCCCGGCCGAAGCGCCGCCGGTGCCCACGGCGAGTAGCACCGGATCGCGATCGAGCACGCTCGGCACGGTGAAATCGCACAGGTCCGGCCGATCGGTAACATTGACCAGCAGGCCGCGCGCCTTGAGCCGCGCGGCGGCCTGCTCCGGCTCCGCCAGGGCAACGAAGGCGAGGCGCGCCTCGGCATCGCCCTCCCCCACCGCAATCCCGCCCGCGCGCCGCACCAGGCGGCGTTTCGCATCGGCCGCCTCCCCTTCCCCCAGCACGATCACCGACTTGCCGGCGATGCCGTGGAAGAGAGGGAGCGCCTGCATCAGTCGAGCCAGTCGGGCACCCGCTCGGCGCCGGCGATGGCTTCGGGCAGGATACGGTCCGCCACCACGGCGAACTTGTCGCCATCGACCATGACTTCGGCCACGAAGCCGCGGCTGTTGTAGCTGGACGCCATGGTCGCGCCATAGGCGCCGGCGGTGCGGAAGATGGCAAGGTCGCCCGGCTCCACGCCTTCGATATCGCGGCCCATGGCGAAGGTATCGCCGGTTTCGCAGATCGGGCCGACGATATTGGCCGTCATCCGCCGGTTGGACGGGCGCACCGCTTCGAAATCGTGCCATGCGCCGTAGAGCGCCGGGCGGGCGAGATCGTTCATCGCCGCATCGACGATCACGAAAGGATCGTGCACCCCCTGCTTCACGCGCACCACCCGGGTCAGCAGCACGCCGGCGTTCCCGGCGATGACCCGCCCGGGCTCGAACATCAACGTCACATCCCAGCCGCGCGTGACGCGGGCGACCATGGCGCCGTATTCCGCCGGGCTCGGCATCACGTCACCCTGTCTGTAAGGCACGCCGAGGCCGCCGCCGAGATCGGCATGACTGACGGTGAGCCCGGCGGCGCGCAGCGCGGCGATCAGCGCGCCGAGCTTCTCGAACGCCCGTTCCAGCGGCGCGAGATCGGATAGCTGGCTGCCGATGTGCGTGGCCAGCCCGCGCATCTCCAGCCCCGGCAGGGCAGACAGGCGCGCGTAGATTTCCGCCGCGCGGCCGATCGGCACGCCGAACTTGTTGTCCGCCTTGCCGGTGGAGATCTTGTCGTGCGTGCCGGCGTCGATATCCGGATTGACCCGCAGCGCGGAAGGGGCGCGCAAGCCGCGCGCCGCGGCGATGGCGGACAGCTCTTCGCCTTCCTCTTCCGATTCGATGTTGAACTGGCCGATCCCCGCGTCGAGGCCCTGGATCAATTCGCGCGCCTGCTTGCCGACGCCGGAGAAGACGATGTCGCCCGGCGCCATGCCCGCCGCCAGGGCGCGGGCCAGTTCGCCGCCCGAGACGACATCGGCGCCGAAGCCTTCGCGCTGCATGACGCGCAGCACCGCGAGGTTGGGATTGGCCTTGACCGCGAAGGCGAAGTGCGCCGGGCCGACACCCGCCAGCCCTTCGCGGAACACCCGCGCGTGCCGTTCGAACGTGGCGCGCGAATAGACGTAGACGGGGGTGCCGACTTCATCGGCAATGCGCGCCAGCGGCACGTCTTCGGCGTAAAGCTCGCCGTCGCGGAGATGGAAATGGTCCATGTTTTTACCTGGTTTGATCTTTTGGGGTTCAACCTTCGGGGGGAAGGTCGAACGGATCGTCTTCGCGCTCTTCCGATTGGCGGCGCAGTTCGACGCTGCGTTCGGGCACGGCTTCGGGATTGGGCGTGAGCAATTCGGCCGATGTCGGCGGATCGGAGCGGCCATAGGGCGGCGGTGGCAGCTGCTTGCCCACCGCCGGCACCAGATCGCGCTGGCTGCCGCAGGCGGCGAGAGCCAGCACGATCAGCAGGGCGAGCGGGCCCGAGGAAAGAGAGCTGCGTCTCATCCGCCCATCCCTAGCGCTTCGCGCGCCTCGGCGATACGCGCGCGCACTTCATCCGGCGCAGTTCCGCCATGGCTCGCCCGCGCGGCGACCGAGGCTTCCACCGAAAGCGCCCGATATACGCCTTCCCCGATCCGCCCGTCGATCGCCTGCAAGTCCGCCAGCGACAGCGCTTCCAGCGCCACGCCGCGGCTTTCCGCCAGCTTCACCGCCGCGCCGGTTATGTGATGCGCCTCGCGGAACGGCACGCCCGCCTCGCGCACCAGCCAGTCGGCCAGGTCAGTGGCGGTGGCATAGCCCAGCTCCGCCGCCTGGCGCATCCGGTCGGTGCGGAACGTGGCGCCTTCGACCATGCCGGCCATGGCGGCGATCGACAGGCCCAGCAGCGCGGCCGCTTCGAACACCGGCGGCTTATCGTCCTGCATGTCTTTCGAATAGGCCAGCGGCAGGCCCTTCATCGTCACCATGAGCGAGACCGCCGCGCCGACGATGCGGCCCGAATGGCCGCGCACCAGCTCCGCCGCGTCGGGGTTCTTCTTCTGCGGCATGATCGAGCTGCCGGTGCTGAGCGAATCCGGCATCCGCACGAAGCCGAAGGGCTGGCTGGCCCAGATCACGAATTCTTCCGCCAGCCGCGAGAGATGCAGCGAGCATTGCGCGGCCGCCGTGAGGTAATCGAGCGCGAAATCGCGGTCGGACACGGAATCGAGGCTGTTGGCGGTCGGCCGGCGGAAGCCGAGGGCCTGCGCCGTCATCTCCCGATCGATCGGAAAGCCGGTGCCGGCCAGCGCCGCGCTGCCCAGCGGACATTCGTTCAGCCGGCCCCGCGCATCCGCGAAGCGCGAGCGATCGCGGCGGATCATCTCGTAATAGGCCATGAGATGATGGCCCAGCGTCACCGGTTGCGCGGTCTGCAAGTGAGTGAAGCCGGGCATGATGCTGGCCGCGTGCTCATCCGCCCGCATGACCAGCGCGCGCTGCAACGCCTTCAGCCCGGCATCGGCCTGGTCGATCGCATCGCGCACCCACAGCCGGAAATCGGTGGCCACCTGATCGTTGCGGCTGCGCGCGGTGTGCAGCCGGCCCGCCGCCGGGCCGATCAACGCGGCCAGGCGGCTTTCCGTGGTCATGTGGATGTCTTCCAGCGACCAGTCTTCCGGCACGCCGTCCGCCTCGTACTCCGTGGCGATCGTGTCGAGCCCGCGCTCGATCGCCTTCGCATCCTCGGCCGAAACGATGCCGCAGGCGCCCAGCATGGCCGCATGCGCCTTGCTGGCGGCGATGTCCTGCCGCCAGAGCGCCTTGTCGAACGGGATGGAAGCGTTAATCTCACGCATGATCGCGCCCGGCCCTTCGGCAAAGCGCCCGCCCCACATCTGGTTGGAGCCTTCGATGCCCCGTTTGTCCTTACTCGCGCTCACCGCCATGGCCCTCGTTCTGGCGGGCTGCGATAGGCAAAGCGCCGAACCCGCGCAACCGCAGGAAAGCGCCCAGAACGCTTCCGCAGGGGAGAAGGCGGATTTAACCGGCGAGATCGATCGCGCCTCCGCCGGCCAGGCGGCCCCGGCGATCACCCTGAGCGACCCCGCCGGCACCACGCTGGCCCTGGGCGAACTGAAGGGCAAGCCCACCCTGGTCAACCTCTGGGCGACCTGGTGCGCGCCCTGCGTCACCGAGATGCCGCTGCTGGACGAGCTTGCCGGCGAACTGGGCGACAGCGTGCGCGTGCTGACGGTGAACGAGGACCTGAAAGGCGCCGAGGCGGTGGAGCCGTTTTTCGCCAGCCGGACGTTCGCCCACCTGACCCGGTGGATGGACCCGAAGAACGACCTGGTCATCGCTTATGGCGGCAATGCCTCGCTGCCGCTGACGGTGATGTACGATGCCCAGGGCAAGGAAGTGTGGCGGATCACCGGCGGTTACGACTGGTCGAGCGCCGAGGCCCGCGAATTGATCGCCGAAGCTTCGAAGACGAGCTGAGAGTGACCAGCCGCCTCCAGAGCGATCTCGCCGCCACGCTCGACCGGCGGCGCCTGCTCGGGGCCTTGGCGCTTGGCGCGGGTGGGGCGATGCTGGCCGCCTGCGGCACGCGCGCCGGGGCGCAGGCGCTGGCCTGTCCGGCGACGCCGACCGAGACCAAGGGCCCTTTCCCCGCCGACGGGACCAACGGCCGCCCGCGCCCGATCAACGTGCTGAACCTGGACGGCGTGATCCGCCGCGATATCCGGCCGAGCTTCGCCGGGCTGGAAGGCCGGGCGGAAGGGGCGGCGCTGGAACTGGAGCTGGCGCTGGTGGGCACCGCCGATTGCGCGCCCGCGCGCGCCGGCGCGATCTATCTGTGGCAGAACGATGCGACGGGCGACTACTCGCTCTACGACCGCACGGATGTGAATTACCTGCGCGGCCTCCAGCCGGCGGAGGGCGGGCGCGTACGCTTCACCAGCGTGGTGCCCGGCTGCTATGGCGGGCGCTATCCCCATTGCCATCTGGAAGTCTTCGCCGGCGTGGAAGCGGCGATGCGCGGAGAGGCGCCGCTGCTGGTATCCCAGCTGGCGTTTCCCGAGGCGGAATGCCGCGCCCTTTACCAGGGGGATGCGCGTTACGGCGACAGCTTGCGGAACCTCGACCGCTTGCCGATCGAGCGGGATTTCGTGTTCGCCGATAGCGATGCGGAGGGGCGCGCCCGGCAGACCATCGTGCTGAAGGGCGATCCCCAGCGCGGCTTCGCGGGTTCAGCCACTGTCGTGCTGGGTTAGGTGCGCGTTGCCGACAGCGTGCGGCAGGGCGATAGCGCCCTGGATTGCTTCGCTTCGCTCGCAATGACGAACCGGGCGATGACGAACCAGGGGTGGGCTATTTCGTTCTAGACGCCCCCGCCCCGGCCGCTGTTCTCATCCTCTCCCGAATGTGCGCCGGCCATCGCGCCCATGCCCATTCCGCCGGCCATGCCCATGCCACCGGCCATTCCGCCGCCACCACCGCCGCCGCCGCTCCGGCCGCCGCCACCTTCTCCGCCGCCCTGGCCCTTGCCGCGCCCGCCACTGCCGGCGGGGCGCGCGGGGCCTTGCGCGGGAAGCGCAAGATCGGCAGGCACCGGATCGAGATCCAGCGCCTGGCGGATGAAGGTGCGCAGCGAGACGACCAGCTCGCTCACGTCCACCGGCCGGCCCTCCACCAGCTCGCGCGCGGCAAGCCCGGCGAGGCGCACCTGGTCCTCGGTGCCGAGCAGGATGATGTCCGACAGCGCCGCTTCCACCGCGTCGCGTATCCGGCGGGCGCGGTCCGATCCGCTATCCGCCCCGGGCGCGCCCCCGCCCTGAGCCTCCAGCGCCCGCCGCATGTCGCGCAAGTGCGTGGGATCAACCGCGAGGTTGCCGGTGAAGGAGCCGCCCAGCGTCTTGTACGCGGCGATCAGCGTGCGCAGCCGCTCGTTGATCTGGCGATTGATCCGTTCCCGCCGCTGCTGGATCGTCATCATCACCAGCAGCCGGATGCCCACGCCGATCAGGGTAATGAGCGCCAGGCCGGCCAGCGTGGTCAGCAAGCCGTGCCACGAGGTGAGATCGAGATTGCGCACGCCGGCAGAGTGCGGCCCGCCGCGGGAAATGTCACGCCATAACCGGGCGTTCCACCCGTGCAGGAAGCCGCGCGGCGTGGGCGGTGACGGGCTCGAACCGCCGACCCTCTCGGTGTAAACGAGATGCTCTACCAACTGAGCTAACCGCCCCACGCGCCGGGAATCGGGCGATTTAGCGGCTTGGGGGAAGGCGTCAACGGCGCTGTGCGGTTGGCGCGCCTGGGCAACCGGAATGATTTTTCGGGAAATTGGCGCAACATTCTCGCGCCCGGTCCGTTATGAGCCTGTCATCATGAAGCCTGAGAACGCGAACGCCACCACGCCGCGCAGCTGTGAATGGGCCGAGAGGCCGAAGCTTGAGAGGGGAAACGCAACGGACCGCAAGTCGATGCCGGAGCCGCCGCCGGCGCTGCTCGGCGCGGCGAGCCTGTTCCTGGATTTCGACGGGACGCTGATCGAGATCGCGGAAAGGCCGGATGCGGTGACGGTCAGCGCGCGGCTTGCGCGGGTGATGCAGCGCCTGCTTGTCGGGCTGCAAGGGCGCGTGGCGGTGATCAGCGGGCGCCCGGCCGAGCAGGTGGGGGCATTGCTGGGCCAGCCCATCCCCATCGTCGGCAGCCACGGGCTGGAGTTCGGTGGAGACCTGGCGCGCCTGGGCAAGGGAAGCCGGCCGCCGGCGCTGGTGGAAGCGCTGGCCGCCATGCGCGCCTTGGCCAGCGGCCGGCCGGAATTGCTGGTGGAGGACAAGCCGTTCGGCGTGGCGCTGCATTATCGCCAGTGCCCGGCGGCCGAGGCGGAATGCTGCACGCTTGCCGAGGAGCTGGCGGCGCGGCACGGCTTGCAGGTCCAGCCGGGCAAGATGATGATAGAGGTCCGCGCGCCGGGCGGCGACAAGGGCACCGCGATCCGCACGCTGATGCGCGAAACACCCTTCGCGCAGGGCACGCCCGTGTTCATGGGTGACGACCTGACAGACGAGCCGGGCTTCGCCGCCGCGGCGGACCTGGGCGGCGCCGGCATCCTGGTCGGCGAAACCCGGCCGAGCCTGGCGCGCTATCGCCTGGGCGGTGTGGCGGCCGCGCTGGCCTGGCTGGAAAGCGGCGTGGCGCAGAACGCATGACCGATCTCGACCTCTGGCCCATCGGCAACTGCCATGTCAGCGCCCTGGTCGACCGGGCCGGGCGCTTCGTGTGGGGCTGCGTCCCGCGCGTGGATGGCGATCCGCTGTTTTCCGCGCTGCTCCACGGCGAAGACCCGCAGGCCGGTTACTGGGCGATCGAGCTGGAAGACGGTGTGTCGGTGGAGCAGGCTTACCTGCGCAATACGCCGGTGCTGGTCAGCCATCATCGCGACAAGGCGGGCAATGCGGTGGAGATCGTGGATTTCTGCCCCTATTTTCAGCATGACGGGCGGCGCTATCGGCCGGTGGCCTTTGCCCGCATCGTCAGGCCGATCGCCGGCAGCCCGCGCATCCGCGTGGCCCTTCGTCCGACCTGCGATTGGGGGCGCGCCTGCACGCGCAAGATCGGCGGCTCCAACCATGTCCGCTATGAAACCGAGACCATGGCGCTGCGGCTTTCGACCACGGCGCCGGTGTTCATGATCCACGAGGAACGCCCGTTCCGGGTGGATGGCCCGCTGCATTTCTTCCTTGGCCCCGACGAGAGCTTCGCGGGCGACATCGGCCGGTCCGTGGAGGCCATGCTGGCGGAAACCACGGCCGAATGGCGCGAATGGGTGCGCGGGCTGGCCACGCCGCTGGAATGGCAGGAACAGGTGATCCGATCCGCCATCACGCTGAAGCTGTGCCAGTATGAGGAAACCGGCGCCATCGTGGCCGCGCTGACCACCTCGATCCCCGAACATGCCGGATCGCAGCGCAACTGGGATTACCGTTACTGCTGGATCCGCGATGCCTATTACACCGTGCAGGCGCTCAACCGCCTGGGCGCGCTGGATGTGCTGGAAGGCTATCTCGCCTATCTTCGCAATATCGTCGATGCCGCGAAGGGCGGGCATATCCAGCCGCTTTACGGCGTGCTGGGCGAAGTGCGGCTGGACGAACGGATCGCCGATAACCTGCCCGGCTATCGCGGCATCGGCCCGGTGCGCGTGGGCAACCAGGCCTATGAGCAGGTGCAGCATGACGCCTATGGCCAGATCATCCTGTCCAACGTGCAGGCGTTCTTCGACCACCGCCTGTTCCGCCCTTCCGGCGTGGAGGATTTCCGGGCGCTGGAGAAGATCGGCGAGCGCGCCTGGCAACTGCACGACCAGCCCGATGCCGGCCTGTGGGAACTGCGCACGCGGCAGAGCGTGCATACTTATTCCGCCGCGATGTGCTGGGCGGCGTGCGATCGGCTGGCCAAGGCCGCGCACAAGCTGGCCCTGAGCGATCGGCGGGATTTCTGGCAGCACCGCGCCGACCACATCCGCGAGCGGATCGAGCAGGCCGCGTGGCGCGAGGGTTCCCGCCGCCTGTCCGCCACCTTCGGCGGCGACGATCTCGACGCCAGCCTGTTGCAGCTTCTGGAACTGAAGTTCCTGGAGCCCGACGATCCCCGCTTCACCGATACCCTGGCCGCGGTGGAAGCCGGGCTGCGGCGCGGATCCTATATGCTGCGCTATGCGACGGAGGACGATTTCGGCTTGCCCCAGACTGCTTTCAACTTCTGCACCTTCTGGCTGATCGAAGCGCTGCACTTCACCGGCCGCGCGACCGATGCCCGCGCCTTGTTCGAAGAAATGCTGAGCCGCTGCACCGCCGCCGGCCTGCTGTCGGAAGACATCGACCCGGCGACCGGCGAATTGTGGGGGAACTATCCGCAGACCTACTCGCTCGTCGGCATGATCAACTGCGCCGTGTTGCTGAGCAAGCCGTGGAATAGCGTACGATGAGCCGCCTGATCGTCATTTCCAATCGAGTGAGCGCCGGCGGCGGCGCGCAGGGCGGGCTTGCCGTGGCGCTCAACGCCGCGCTGAAGGAAATGGGCGGCATCTGGTTCGGCTGGTCGGGAGAGGTCACGGAGGAATTCACCGGCCAGATCCAGTTCGAACGCCGCGAGGGGATCACCACAGCGACCATCGACCTGGAAGAACAGGATATCGACGAATACTACAACGGCTACGCCAACCGCACGCTGTGGCCGCTGTTCCACTATCGCATCGACCTGGCGGAATACGAACGCGATTATGCCGGCGGCTATCAGCGCGCCAACGAGCGGTTCGCCGACAGCGTGCGGCCGCTGATCGAGCCGGACGACGTGGTCTGGATACAGGACTATCACCTGTTCCCGCTGGGCGCGGAGCTGCGCAAGCGGGGCGTGCGCAACCGGATCGGCTTCTTCCTGCACATCCCCTGGCCGCCGCGGCGCCTGCTGGTGACGCTTCCCGAGGCATCGAAGCTCGTTTCCAGCTTGCTGGAATGCGACGTGATCGGGTTCCACACCCACGAATGGCTGCAATCGTTCTGCGAATATGCCTGCGACGAACTGGGCGGCACCCTGGACGATGACGGCATCCTGAGGATCGGCGATCGCACGGTGAAGCTGGTCGCCTGCCCCATCGGTATCGAGGCGAAGGAATTCGCGGAGATGGCCAGGGGCGATGCGGCCACGGAAACCTTCGAACGCGTCACCCGCAGCCTGGTGGGCCGGACGCTGATCGTCGGGGTGGACCGGCTGGACTATTCCAAGGGGCTGGAAGAGCGGTTCCTGGGATACGAACGCTTCCTGATCGAGAATCCCGAAGAGCGGATGGAAGTGGTGCTGATGCAAATCGCCCCGCCTTCGCGCGGGGCGGTGGACAGCTATCAGCGCATCCGCAACACGCTGGAAGGGGTGGCGGGCCGGATCAACGGCGCCCACGCGGCGCTGGACTGGGTGCCGATCCGCTATGTCAACCAGAGCTATCCGCGCGAAGTGCTGGCCGGCGTCTATCGGGCCAGCCGCATCGGCCTGGTCACCCCGCTGCGCGACGGGATGAACCTGGTGGCCAAGGAATATGTCGCCGCGCAGGACCCGGAGGACCCGGGCGTACTGATCCTGTCGCGCTTCGCCGGCGCGGCGGAGCAGATGACCGAGGCGCTGCTGATCAACCCGCACAGCGCGGAGGAGATGGCCGACGCGATCGGCCGCGCGCTGAGGATGCCGCGCGAAGAGCGGATCAGGCGCTGGCGGGCGCTGATGGACGGCCTGCTGGCGCAGGACGTGCTGTGGTGGCGCCGGTGCTTCACGGATGCTCTGGCGAAAGCACCCGCGCCCGCGCCGACGCCTGCAAGCTGACCGTTCGGGCGCCTGCCCGTCAGACGAGCGCGGTGACCGAGCGGCCGAGTTCGGCGAAATAGCGCGCCATCGCATCGGCCGTGCGATCGCTCAGGGCCACGAAGGCGCGGCGGCGGTCCACGTCATCCTGCACGCGTTCGAGCAGGCCGGCCTCGATCATCTGCCCCACCCAGCGCAGCGCGGTGGTGGGCGGCACGCCGCTGGCCAGGCACGCGGACGTGATGGACACGCGCGCATGTTCCGCCCGTGCGGCGGTGAGATCGAGCAGGATGTCCCAGGCGGGATCGGCAAACAGCTCAGGATCGAAGAAGCGGGCGCGCAGCTGGCGATGGCGGATGATCCGCCGCACCAGCCGTGGATCGGGCAGCGGCGGCCGGCGCGAGGCCGCCGAACGGGGGCGCGCCAGCCGTTCCCCTTCATCCTCCGGCGGGCCGCCGTAAGCCGGCGCCGGGCTTTCGAAGCGGAACGCGCGATCATCGCCGGTGATGCCGACCTGGGTGCTCAGCCGCTCCAGCCGCTGGGCGATCTGGGTGACCTGCTCGGTCAGCCGCAGCAAGGCCATGCGGTCATCCTGGCTCAGCTCGCGCAAGCGGAGGTTCGGCACCTTGGCCAGCACGCGGCCCAGCGCGATGATCCGTTCCGCCCGCGTGGGATCGACCAGTATCTGCGCACCGGACTGATCGCAGCAGGCGAAAACATCGTCCAGCGCGGCAACGCTGGTGGAAACGATCAGGTGCGCCCCCGCGCGCGCCGCGCGCGCATCCAGCTGCGAAAGCGCGGCGATCGCCTGCGCATCGGCCGCGGGGCAATCAAGCAGAACCAGTTCCCCCAGAGGGTGCTGTTCGCCTTCCAGCAGTGCCCCGATCGCCCCGCATGTGCGCAGGGGAAGCCCCGCCGCGTTCACATCTTCGCACAGTTCGTCCCGCACGTGCGCATGGTCGGCGAAGATCGAGACAGCCGGCCGCAGACCGCCCGGATCGTTAGCCGGAACATAGACGAAATCGGCCTGCGGCATCGGATGTCCTTCCCCTGATTGGACGAACATCATGAGAACAAATAAAGATCAGGTCAAGAATTTGACGCTTCTCCTTCTCTCGTCATTGCGAGCGTAGCGAAGCAATCCAGGGGCGCGCTGCACCGCCCTGGATTGCTTCGCTACGCTCGCAATGACGAGGTTGGGGCAGACCAACTGGACCCGGACGAAGGCCGAAACAGATACCCCGCTCGCCGCGTGGGGACCCCACGCACCGGCGGCCTTCGCGCGGTTATCGCCGGCGCGTGCCGATCAGGGTGCCCTTGGCGCCGGGAAGCAGGGTGAAATCGAAATCCGGCCAGTCCCGCTTCCAGCGTGACGCCACGACTCGTTCGCCGGGACGCGCCGCGTCGTCGAGCAGGACCATGCCGCCCGGCACGATGCGGTCGAACAGCGTCTCGGCCCGTCCGCGGATGAAGGGGTTGAGCGCCCAGGGCGGCCCGTCGATCACCAGAAGGTCGATTTCGCGTGGCAGCGAATGCAGCGCATACCAGGTGTGCGACCAATCGGAAGGATCCGCCACCAGCGGCGCGTGCCGCAAGTCCGCGCCGAGGCGGTGAGTCGCCAGCCATTGCGAGGTCGCTTCGACGAAGCCGGCGTGCTGGTCATAGCTGGAAAGGTGCCCGCCGCCGTTCTCCTCCAGCGCCTTGGCGATCACCAGGGTGGAAGCGCCGCAGCCCAGTTCCACCACCTGCTGCGGGCGCAGCCGCTCGATCGCTTCGACGATGCGCCACAGGAACCAGGTATCCGCTTTCCAGCTGCCGAGGTTCGGCAGCGCGTCATGCGGCAGGCCCAGCCGGTCGAGCAGGGCGTGCTTGTCGGCCAGCTTGCCGCCCCACAGACTGCGCAGGAGCCAGGGCCACTGGATCGCGCCCCAGGCAATCGTCAGCGCCTTTTCGGCCAAGGGACGCGCGGGGCCGCTGTCGTCCAGTGGCAACAGTCCCGTCTTCTCACGCGATGTCATAGGCGGTGCGATCTCCCGAAGGGCGCCAATCCCATACCCTCAGTCGGCAAAGGGGTCACGCACCAGAATTGTATCGTCGCGCTCGGGACTTGTGGAAACCGAGGCTACCGGGCACTCGATCAGTTCCTCGATGCGGCGGATGTACTTGATCGCCTGCGCCGGCAGGTCGGCCCAGCGCCGCGCCCCGGCGGTGGATTCGCTCCAGCCCGGCATTTCCTCGTAGATCGGCTCGCATTCGGCCTGCTCGGCGGCATTGGCCGGCAGGTAATCGATCTCTTCCCCGCGCAGGCGATAGCCGGTGCAGATCTTCAGCGTGGCGAAGCCGTCGAGCACGTCGAGCTTGGTCAGCGCGATGCCGGTCACGCCGCTGATCGCGCAGCTCTGCCGCACGATCGCCGCATCGAACCAGCCGCAACGCCGCTGGCGGCCGGTCACGGTGCCGAATTCATGCCCCCGCTCGCCCAGCCGCTGCCCATCGGCATCGTCCAGCTCGGTGGGGAACGGGCCGGAACCGACGCGGGTGGTATAGGCCTTGACGATGCCGAGCACGAAGCCGGCCGCGCTCGGCCCCATGCCACTGCCGCTGGCCACGGTGCCGCTGACGGTGTTGGAACTGGTGACGAAGGGATAAGTCCCGTGGTCCACATCCAGCAGCACGCCCTGCGCGCCTTCGAACAGGATGCGCGAGCCCTTCTTGCGCTCTTCCCGCAGGCGCATCCACACGGGCTGGGCGAATTGCTGCACGAACGGGGCGATCTCGTGCAGTTCGGCCAGCAGCTCCGCCCGGTCCACCGGCGGTTCGCCGAAGCCGGCCCGCAAGGCATCGTGATGGGCGCAGAGCCGGTCCAGCAGCGGCTCCAGCTCGTGCAAGTGGGCCAGATCGCACACGCGGATCGCCCGGCGGCCCACCTTGTCCTCGTAAGCCGGGCCGATGCCCCGGCCGGTGGTGCCGATCTTGCCCTTGCCCGCCGCGCTTTCGCGCAAGGCATCGAGATCGCGGTGCAGCGGCAGGATCAGCGGGCAGTTGTCGGCGATGGCGAAGTTGGCCGGCGTGATGGAGACGCCCTGCCCTTCCAGCCGCTCTATCTCCGCCTTCAGTGCCCAGGGATCGAGCACCACGCCATTGCCGATGATCGACAGCGTGCCGGTGACGATGCCCGAAGGAAGCAGGCTGAGCTTGTAGGTGGTGTTGCCCACCACTAGCGTGTGGCCGGCATTGTGGCCGCCCTGGAAGCGCACCACCACGTCGGCGCGGCTTGCCAGCCAGTCCACGATCTTGCCCTTGCCTTCATCGCCCCACTGGGCACCAATCACCGTGACGTTGGCCAAGGGTTACTGCCTTCCTGCCGCCAAGAACCGGCGCGGCCCTAGGACTTGTGCCTGCCGGTGGCAATGCCTGGCGGCGCGTTTCGCGGCAGGCGCGGCCGGAAGGCGCGCTCAACTGCCGATTTCACAGGATTCGGTGGGCTCCAGCGCTTCCTCGATCGGGCCTTCGGTATGGTCGGCCGGATTGGCCAGCCCGGCCATGATACATAACCTGTCCTCCAGCCGGTCCGCCGCCGGGGAGGCCGAATGGCCGAGCGCGAACAGGATTCCTCCGGGCACCGACAGCCCGATCGCCCAGAAGACGCCTTGCAGCGCGACATCGTCCCACCGGCGATAGAACGCCGGATTGAGCAAGACGTCGGCCACCGCGAGCAGGCAACCGGCGATCGCGATGTAGAGGGCGAAGTGGACGATCGACGCGCGCGCGAGGCCGAGCTGCCACGGGAACACCGTCGCCGCGACCAGCCATACAAGCATGCCCAGCGCGAAAGCGGGCTCACGGAGAATCCGGTCTTTCATGGCTACCCCCGCGTCTCGAACGTCCTTTCTTCGTTCAATTTAAAGAGTGGAACCTGTTGTGCGCCCCTATCGCACGCAATCGCGGCAAGATCATGGAGGCGGCGCGAGCGGAAAAGCGCCGGCCGCTCAAAGAGCGCTGGCTTCCCCGCCCTCAAGGCGATGGGAGCAGCCGAGCGCGCGCGCGTCATCGGTTTCCTCCAGCGCGGCGACCGTGCGCCAGCCTTGCGCCCGCAAGCCGGCGGCCTGGGCCGGATCGTGGCCCAGCGGCAGGAACACGGCCGGGCGGGCCGGTTCCTCCGCCTTCACCGCGTCCACCAGTTCCTCGGGATAGAGCGAAAAGCCGGTGGCCGGCTCGTCACTGCCGCCGATCAGGTATGTTCCCCCGCGCCCCAGCGTGCCGCGCACGCCTTCGGCATAGAGCGAGAAGCCGAACCAGGTCTGGTATTCGAACCCGTGGCGTTCCACCGGATCGAGGGTCAGCCGGGCGCGGCCTTCCACACGCGCGGCGATCCGGCGCAGCGCGTCGATCCGGCTGGCGAGCGCGCCCCCCGCATCGATCCGCGCCAGCTTCCCGATCGCTTCGGCAAACGGGCCGCTGGCGTAAAGCAGGGGGACATAGGCTTCGCCGCCCTTTTCGCGCAGGCCGGCGGCATCCTTCGCGTCCAGCTCGCGCCGTACCGCGTCGACTTGGCCGGGCGCAAGCGGAAGCTCCTCCGCCGCCAGGGTGTCCACCAGGTCGGGCAAGGTGAAGTCGACCGAGATGCCCTTCGCGCCGGCGGCTTCGAGCGAGGCGATCGCCAGTTCGACGATCTCCGCCGCGGCGGCGGCCGTGTCGCGGCCGATCAGTTCCGCCCCCAGCTGCAGGTTCTCCCGCCGCGGATCGAGCTGCTCCCCGGCGATACGGACGACCTGGCCGGCATAGCACAGCCGGAGCGGACGGGCCTTGCCCGCAAGGCCGGTCGCCGCGATGCGACCGATCTGCGGCGTCATGTCCGAACGCAGGGCCAGCGTGCGCAGGCTGCGCGGATCGACGAAGCGGAACAGCTTGCGCGTCTTCACCCCGTCCATGCGGCTGGCCATCGATTGCAGGAATTCGATCAGCGGCGGGCGCACGCGGTCATAGCCATGCGCATCGAGCACGGCGAGCGCCGCACGTTCGATACGCGCCGCCGTCGCCGTGCTCTGGGGCAGGCGGTCTTCCAGCCCTTCGGGCAGCAGGTCGGCGGCGGGATCGATCATCGCGGCTTCATTTCCCCCAACTTCGTCACTCCCGCACCCTTCGCATCGCCGGCCGGAAAGCCGGCGAGCGAAGAAGCGCGGGCGGCGCTCAGCGCGCCAAGGCCCCCGCTTTCGCGGGGGTGACGAGGTTTTGCAAGGGTGTCTGGCCGGCGTTCAGAACGCCAGCGCCTTGACCAGCTTCACGCCTTCCAGCTTCTCGGCGCGTTCGACCAGGGTCGGCGGGATCGGCTGGTCGACGCTCAGCAGCAGCACCGCTTCCCCGCCGGCCTCGCGGCGGCCGAGGTGGAAGGTGCCGATGTTGATACCCTCTTCGCCCAGCAGCGAGCCGATGCGGCCGATGAAGCCCGGCGCGTCGCGGTTGACGATGTAGAGCATGTTGCCTTCGAGATCGGCTTCGATGCCGATGCCGAAGATTTCCACCAGGCGCGGCGAGCCGTTGCCGAACAGCGTGCCGGCCACCGACCGATCGCCCTGGCTGGTCGCCACGGTGACGCGCACCAGGGTGTGATAGATGCCTTCGCGGTCATGCCGAACCTCGCGCACGTCGAGGCCGCGTTCCTTGGCCAGGAACGGCGCATTGACCATGTTCACCGTGTCCGAATAGTTCTTCATCAGACCGGCCAGCACCGCGCCGGTGATCGGCTTCGGATTGAGCTGCGCGGCGGCGCCTTCAACTTCGATCGAGATCTTGTCGAGATTGCCGTGGGCCAGCTGGCCCACCAGGCTGCCAAGCTTTTCCGCCAGCGCCATGTAGGGCTTCAGCTTCGGCGCTTCCTCGGCCGAGAGGCTGGGCATGTTGAGCGCATTGGTCACCCCGCCGTTCACCAGGAAATCCGCCATCTGCTCGGCCACTTGCAGGGCCACGTTGACCTGCGCTTCCGTGGTGGAGGCGCCGAGGTGCGGGGTGCAGATGAAGTTCGGCGTGTCGAACAGCGGCGAATCCTTCGCCGGTTCGGTCTCGAACACGTCCAGCGCGGCCCCGGCGATATGGCCGGAATCGAGCCCTTCCTTCAGCGCCGCCTCGTCGACCAGTCCGCCGCGCGCGCAGTTGACGATGCGCACGCCCTTCTTGGTCTTCGCCAGATTCTCGCGGCTGAGGATGTTGCGGGTCTGCTCGGTCAGCGGGGTGTGCAGCGTGATGAAGTCCGCCCTGGCCAGCAGCGTGTCCAGATCGGCCTTCTCGATGCCGAGTTCCACCGCCCGTTCCGGCGTCAGGAACGGATCGTAGGCGACGACCTTCATCTTCAGCCCCAGCGCCCGGCTGGCGACGATCGAGCCGATGTTGCCCGCGCCGATCAGGCCCAGCGTCTTGCCGGTCACTTCCACGCCCATGAAGGCGTTCTTCGGCCATTCGCCCTTCTGCGTGCGCGCGTTGGCTTCCGGAAGCTGCCGGGCCAGCGCGAACATCAGCGCGATCGCATGCTCGGCGGTGGTGATCGAGTTGCCGAACGGGGTGTTCATCACCACCACGCCCTTGGCGCTGGCGGCGGGAATATCGACGTTGTCCACGCCGATGCCGGCGCGGCCGATGACCTTGAGATTGGTCGCGGCGTCGAGGATGTCCTTGGTCACCTTGGTGGCCGAACGGATCGCGAGGCCGTCATACTGGCCGATCACGGCCTTGAGCTCGTCGGGCGTCATGCCCGGCTTCACATCGACATCGCAGCCGCGCTCTTCAAAAATGCGCGCGGCGTTGGGGTCCATCTTGTCGGAAATGAGGACTTTGGGCTTTGTCATGATAAATTCCTCTATTTCGTCATCCCCGCGAACGCGGGGACCCAGGGCGATCGAGCGCTTCGCGCATCTTTTTTCGCTGGGTTCCCGCCTGCGCGGGACTGACGAGACTTAATTCTTGAGCGAGTTCCAGGCCCAGTCGAGCCAGGGGCCGAGCGCTTCGATGTCGGCGGTGTCGACAGTGGCGCCGCACCAGATGCGCAGGCCCGGCGGGGCATCGCGATAGCCGGCGATGTCATAAGCCGCGCCCTGCTCTTCCAGCAGCTTGGCGAAAGCCTTGATGAAATCGGCGTCCGCGCCCTCGACCGTCAGGCAGACCGACGTCTTCGACCGGATGCCGTGATCGACCGCCAGATGGCCCAGCCAATCGCGTTCCGCCACGATCTTGTCGAGCGCGTGGGCGTTCGCCGTGGCGCGCGCCTTGAGGCCATCCAGCCCGCCGACCGACTTCGCCCATTCGAGCGTCCAGATCGCATCTTCCACCGCCAGCATCGACGGCGTGTTGATCGTCTCGCCCTTGAAAATGCCTTCGGCCAGCTTGCCCTTGCTCATCAGGCGGAAGACCTTGGGCAGCGGCCACTTGGGCGTGTATTCCTCCAGCCGCTGCACCGCGCGCGGGCCGAGGACCAGCACGCCGTGCGCGCCTTCGCCGCCGAGCACCTTCTGCCACGAGAAGGTGGCGACATCGATCTTGTCCCACGGAATGTCGTAAGCGAACACCGCGCTTGTGGCGTCGGCGAAGCTCAGGCCCTGGCGATCGGCCGGGATCCATTCCCCATCCGGCACGCGCACGCCGCTGGTGGTGCCGTTCCAGGTGAACAGCACGTCATCCGCCCAGTCGACCTTATCGAGATCCGGCAGCTGGCCGTAATCGGCCCGCGAAACCGTGGCTTCGATGCCGAGCTGCTTGACGACATCGGTGACCCAACCTTCACCGAAGCTCTCCCAGGCCAGCGCCGTCACGCCGCGCGCGCCGAGCATCGTCCACATCGCCATTTCGAAGGCGCCGGTATCGGAACCGGGCACGATGCCGATGCGATGCGTTTCGGGCAGCTGCAGCAGCTCCCGCATCAGGTCGATGCAGTATTGCAGGCGCGCCTTGCCCAGCTTGGAGCGATGCGAACGCCCCAGCGATTCGGTCTTGAGATTTTCGGGAGACCAGCCCGGCGGCTTGGCGCAGGGACCGGAAGAAAAAAACGGACGCGCAGGCTTGCGCGCCGGAAGCGGGTATTCAGTCATAAAGACTCTCCTTGCAGAGAGCTCGCGCGGCGTTGGGACCGCGTGGCCCGCCGGGCGCAATAGAGAGGTGGCGGGCCAAGTCAAGGCCGGGAAAAATGCCGCATTCGGGGCCGGGCGAACGGGGCGGGCCATAGTGTTCCAATCAGAGACACTAAGGGTATTTCCGTAATTTAGCGGCGCATTCGGGCTTTAACTAATCGCCTGCCATGGTAACCAGCTAGGGCGTGCTCACAGAACCGAGTCGCCACGGCACGTTGCCGCTGCGAGGGCGTTGCCGTTGAAATGGCGGCTTTATGATGGTTAGAGAACAAAGTTAACGAAAAGGGGTTAACATGAAGAAGATCCTCACTGCCGCGCTGACCGCGGGTTGTGCGATGGCTCTTTCGGCGCCGGCACAGGCGGCTGTCAGCATCAACGACACCAACTTCGATTTTGCCGCAATAGACGGCAATTCTCTGGAATTCGCGATCGGATACGCGGAAGTCGGATTGGCCAATCCTGTCGACCTGTTCCTCGACTTCACCAACGATCTCTCGGGCCTCTATTCGTTCTCGTTTACGACGAGCAGCGCCAGCGTGAATATTGCGCAAGCCTTGGTGAGCGGCGGCGGCCTTCTCGGCCCGCTTTCGCTCGTCAAGACGGTGGACGACGGAACTACCGAGCAGTGGGCGCTGAGCGATTATGGCCTCGACGCGGGCACTTATCGCCTGACCATCCTTGGTGAAGCGTCAGGAGTCGGTAACTCGTTGACGGGCACGGTCAATTTCGCCGCCGTTCCGGAACCGGCCACCTGGGCGCTGATGATCCTCGGCTTCGCCCTGGTCGGTGGCGCGCTGCGGCGCCGCGATCGCGAGCAGCGGGTGCGCTTCAACTTCGCCTGACACATCGGTTTAGCGAATGGGGAAAGGGGGGCGCATCCGCGCTCCCCTTTTCTTTTGCACAGCGCAGACGCCCGCACGGTTAGGCTGCCGTTAACCGCACATGCAAACAATGCCCGCATGTTCAGGCCTGGCGCTGCCCTTTTCCTGGCTGCCATCGTTCTTTCCGGCTGTTCGGTCTTGCCGGAGCGGTCCCGCGAACCCGCCGCACCGGCGCCGGTGCGCGGCGTGGCCGCCGCACCGACAGGGGAAGCGGCGCAGTGCCTGTCGCGACTCGGCCGGCTCGGCGCGGGCTTTTCACCGCTTCCCGATCGCTATCTCGGCGAAGGCTGCAGCAATCTCAACACCGTCCAGCTCGCCAGCCTCGCATCGGATTCCGCCCAGCCGCTTTCGGTGACCAATCTCGGGCCGGTGACTTGCGAGGTCAGCCAGGCCTTCGCCGGCTGGGCTCGTTTCGGAGTCGATCGCGCGGCGCGGCAGATACTCGGTTCGGGCCTGCGCTCTATCGAGACCTTCGGCAGCTATTCCTGCCGCAACGTCGCCGGCTCGTCACGCCGCTCCGCCCATGCCGAAGGCGCGGCTATCGACATTTCGGGCTTCGTGCTGGAAGACGGGCGGCGGATCACCGTCAAGGCGGCGTGGAACGGCGGCAACGAGCGGGAGCGGCAGTTCCTGCGCGTGGTGCATGGCAGCGCCTGCAAGCGCTTCGATACCGTGCTGGGGCCGGATTATAATTCCGCCCACGCCGATCACCTCCATGTCGAAGGCATCATCGCAACGCGCAGCTATTGCCGCTGAAAGCGCCTGACGCGCGGCGGCAGGGTGCCGTGCGGTTCGCCGATGCGGCCCGCGATGCCCTCTTCGCCGCCGGGCAACACAGGCCCTTCCTCCGCGTGGGCAGCCAGGGTCCCATCCGCGCACCCATCCATCCATAGGCGCACGGCATCGGCGGCATGGCCGGCGCCCAGCTTGGCCATCATGTTGCCGCGATGGATTTCCACCGTTCGCGGGCTGATGGACAGATTGTGCGCGATCTCCTTGTTGGAGCATCCTTCGCTGAGCAGTTCCAGCACCTCGCGTTCGCGCCGGCTCAGTTGCCCGATCGCATGGCGCGCCTCGATCTCGCGCCGGCGCCGCCGGGTGAACGTCTCCGCCTCGCCAAGGATCGATCCCAGGCGGCGCGCGAAGCTGCCCATCTCCAGCGGCAGGGCCAGATAATCGAGCGCGCCCGCCTTGATCACCTCCACCGCGCGTTCGACGGTCGGCTCGTGCGCCGCGAGCACCACCGGCAGCCATATCCCCGAGGCGCTCAGGCGATCGACCAGCATCCGGGCCGGCACCGCGAGATCCTCGTCAGCCGCCAGGATGAGCCCTTCATCCGGAGGGCGTTCGATCAATTCGCCCAGATCGCCATAGACTTCGGCATGATGGCCCAGCGCGAAGGCGATCCGCGCCTGTTCCGCCCGCGACCGACTATCGCCCCCGACGATATGAAGAGTCGTTCTTTCCATATCCGTCATTCTGCCCCCAGCCCCCCTGGATGCATCGCCAGACGCTTCCAATCCGAAGCTATTTCCGACGCAACGCCCGCGTAATACGAAGCGTTCCGTAAGGGAGGCTACGTCCATTTCGGAACTAATCAACCTGAAATTTTACGTAAGTCATTGTTTAGGAATGCCAAAATTATGGGTATTCCCTTTGCTATCTTCCGCAGGGAAGGGGTAGCCCGGCAGGGAATGGAAGGCATCCAGCAGGGCACCGCTCCAGCCTGACGAGACGGCGGTGAAATAAGGATCGCCGTGTTCGATCCGGCACTCGTGCAGCGGCTCGTATTCGTCGCGCCGCACCATGAGCAGGTCGAGCGGCAGGCCGACGGAGAGATTGGCCCTGAGGGTGGAATCGAAGCTGACCATCAGCAGCTTGGCGGCATCCGCAAAACCCATCGTGCGGTCATAACCGCGCAACAGGATCGGGCGGCCGTACTTGGTCTCCCCGATCTGGAAGAAAGGTGTATCGATGTTCGCTTCGATGAAATTGCCTTCGGGATAGATCAGGAACAGCCGCGGCTCCATGCCCGCGATCTGCCCGCCGACGATCATCGAGGCGGTGAAGCGGCCCTTGCCCTGCTGGCCGTTCCCGTCCTGCGTTTCGCGCACGGTCTCGCGCAGCAGACGGCCCGCCTCGGCGGCGACCTGGAACATGGTCGGCAGTTCCAGCAGCGCGTTCCGCCGGCCGGCGGGTTCCCTGTCGCGCTGCTCCAGCTTGCTGATCACCGCCTGCGTGGTGGCCAGGTTGCCGGCGGTCATCAGGGCGATGATCCGTTCCCCCGGATTCGACCAGCGGAACATCTTGCTGAACACGGAGATGTTATCGACGCCGGAATTGGTGCGGGTATCGCTCATCATGACGAACCCATCATCGATCACCATTCCCACGCAATAGGTCATCGCCAGCCCGTTCCTTCTCGCTGCTTCCGGCGCGATCGACCAGGCCATTCCTCGGCGGTCCGAGGATCGATCGCAAGGGCAGGCGGGCGATCTTGACAGCGAATCAGGAACTTATCCCCGCCATCGGTGCCAGGATCGCCGGGCGCGCGGTCAGCCGCGTTCCAGTTCCGCCGCCACCGCGCGGATCGCCTCGGGCGAATTGGCGAAGCCGAGATGCGTGCAGCGCAGCGCCCGCGCGCGGTCCCGCTCGCCGGGAAGGCCGCAGGCGCTGCGGGCAGAGACCACGCCATCGCGCGGACTCCACAGCGCTACCGTTTCCACCGGCGGCTTCACCGCCAATTCCGCCTCCACAGGCGGCTGCTCCACCGAATGGCCGGTGACGAGCTGATAGATGCGCCAGGCATTGTTCGCATAAGGCGTGCCCGAAAACGGCGAGCCCATTGTTATCACCTTGGCCACGTGTCGCGGATCGCGCTTGGCCAGCTCGCGCGCGAAGACGCCGCCCAGGCTCCAGCCGACAAGCACCACGTCCTGCCCGTATCGCTCGCTGATCTGCGCAATGCGCCGTTCCAGCGCGGCGAAGTTCTCCTCGGTCGGCCCCAGGTTGAAACCCAGGCCCCAGCGCTTGACCTTGTGCCCCGCCCGTTCAAGCTGCTGGGCCATGTAGCGCATCCGCAAGGGATGGGTGCCGAAGCCGGGCAGCAGCATGACCAGGCGCGGATGGGCCGCTTGGGGCAGGGAGAACGGCTCACGGAAAAGCCGCCGCACCGGCTCGATCGGGGTCGCCAGCTCACCCCACAGCAGCCGCGCCTCAGGGCCATGCACATCAGCCGGCGGCTTGCGGTGCAACAGTTCCAGCCGGCGCGCCACCGCTTCGCGAAGCATGGCCGCATCGGAGAACGCGCGTCGTTGAGTCGCGGTGGTAATCGCCATGCCCTTGTCTGTAACCAAACCGACTTATTGCAGCATGAACGCAACAATCGATCCAGGTTTCCGGGGTCCGGTCAGATCGCGGCCATCAAATGCACCGCGCTGGGCCCCCTCCTTTCATCGCGCCATGCGCCGACAAGCGGTGGCCAACGATTGCGATAGGCCGCCCCACGTTCCATATTCGTACCATGGCCGAACTCGTGATCCGCAGAGGCTTGGAGGAACCCGACACCTCCGGCACCTTCAAGCCGCACAAGCCCGCACGCCCGGAAAAGACCCTTGGCGGGCGCCGGTTCGAACTGGTGTCCGATTACCAGCCGGCGGGCGACCAGCCGACGGCGATCGGCGAGCTGGTGGAAACGGCCCGCGAGGGGGAGCGCACGCAAGTGCTGCTTGGCGTCACCGGCTCGGGCAAGACGTTCACCATGGCCAAGGTGATCGAGGAGCTGCAACGCCCCGCCCTGGTGCTGGCGCCCAACAAGATCCTCGCCGCCCAGCTTTATGGCGAGTTCAAGAGCTTCTTTCCGGAAAACGCGGTCGAGTATTTCGTCAGCTACTACGACTATTACCAGCCCGAAGCCTACGTGCCGCGCAGCGATACCTACATCGAGAAGGAAAGCTCGGTGAACGAGGCGATCGACCGGATGCGCCACTCGGCCACCCGCGCCCTGCTGGAGAGGGACGACGTCATCATCGTCGCTTCGGTCAGCTGTCTCTACGGTATCGGCTCGGTCGAAACCTATTCGGCGATGATCTTCGACCTCAAGAAGGGCGAGACCACCGATCAGCGCGAAATCATCCGCAAGCTCGTCGCCCTGCAATACAAACGCAACGATACCGCCTTCGCGCGCGGCAATTTCCGCGTGCGGGGTGACAGCCTGGAAATCTTCCCCAGCCACTATGAGGACATGGCCTGGCGGGTGAGCTTCTTCGGTGACGAGATTGAGGAGATCAGCGAGTTCGATCCGCTGACCGGCGCGAAAGGCGCCAACCTCGACACGATCCGCATCTACGCCAATTCGCACTACGTCACCCCCGGCCCGACGATGAAGCAGGCGATGGAAGCCATCCGCTTCGAGCTGGAGGAGCGCCTGAAGGAACTCCACGCCGAAGGCCGCCTGCTGGAAGCCCAGCGGCTGGAACAGCGCACCCATTTCGATCTCGAGATGATCGCCGCCACCGGATCATGCGCCGGTATCGAGAACTACAGCCGCTTCCTCACAGGCCGCCTGCCGGGGGAGCCGCCGCCGACGCTGTTCGAATACCTGCCCGACAACGCGCTGCTGTTCGTGGACGAAAGCCACCAGACGGTGCCGCAGATCGGCGCGATGGCGCGCGGCGACCACCGCCGCAAGCTGACCCTGGCGGAATACGGCTTCCGCCTGCCGAGCTGCATCGACAACCGTCCGCTGCGCTTCAACGAATGGGACGCGATGCGGCCGCAGACTTTCGCCGTGTCCGCCACGCCCGGTTCCTGGGAGATGGAGCAGACCGGCGGCGTCTTTGCCGAACAGGTGATCCGCCCCACCGGCCTGATCGACCCACCGGTGGAGATCCGCCCGGTGGAAGACCAGGTGCAGGACTGCATCGCGGAGTGCAAGGCCACGGCCGCGAAGGGCTATCGCACGCTCGTCACCACCCTGACCAAGCGCATGGCCGAAGACCTGACCGAGTTCATGCACGAACAGGGCGTCAAGGTCCGCTACATGCACAGCGACGTGGAAACGCTGGAGCGCATCGAGCTGATCCGCGACCTGCGGCTGGGCGTCTATGACGTGCTGGTCGGCATCAACCTGCTGCGCGAAGGGCTGGACATCCCCGAATGCGGCCTCGTCTGCATCCTCGATGCCGACAAGGAAGGCTTCCTGCGCAGCGAGACCAGCCTGATCCAGACGATCGGCCGCGCCGCGCGCAACGTGGACGGCAAGGTCATCCTCTATGCCGACCGGATCACCGGCAGCATGGAACGAGCCATGGCCGAAACCGAACGCCGCCGCGAGAAACAGCGGGAATACAACACGCTGCACGGCATCACGCCGCAGACGATCAAGCGCCGCATCGCCGACATCGTGGCCGACACCGCCAGCCGCGATGGCGTGGTGATCGATACCGGCGACGAGGCGCGCAACAACCTCGTCGGCCACAACCTGCGCGCCTACATCGAGGACCTGGAAAAGAGGATGCGCGACGCCGCCGCCAACCTCGAGTTCGAGGAAGCCGGCCGCCTGCGCGACGAGATCAGGCGGCTGGAGGCCGACGAGCTGGGCCTGCCGGACGGAGAGAAGAAAGCGCCCCTGGTCGGCCGCAGCAACGAGGGCCGCCCCGGCACGCGCAAGATGCGGTATGGCAAGACCCAGCGGAAGTGGGGGCGGTGATGCTTGAAATCCCCACGCACTGAATGTAGTTAAATATCAACAGCTCGGCTGAACTCCTTCACGAGCGCCTTGTACCTGCAAGAAGCGCCGAAGAGAGCAGCAATGATTGCCGATTTTGCCGACAAAGAAGCTGGGCGCATCTGGTCCGGCCTACGCAGCCGGAAGCTGCCGGCGGACATCCAGCAGCGCGCCTTGGCCAAGCTCAGGCTTCTGAATCGCGCGAAGACATTGGACGACCTCCGCAATCCGCCTTCGAATCGCCTCCACGCATTGGACGGCGATCGCGCCGGCCAGCATTCCATTTCAATTAATATGCAGTGGCGTATATGCTTCGTCTGGAAAGACGGAGATGCACACGGTGTCGAAATCATCGACTACCACTAAGCCTGACTGGCTGCACAACGCGCACGCGGGCGAACTGCTGGTATCGGAATTTATGGAGCCGATCGGGCTCGATGTCGCCGCCTTGGCCGAAGCCATCGCCGCCGATCCCATGCGCCTGCAAGCTGTGATCGATGGCACGACGCGTATCGACGGGGAACTTGATCTTCGTCTCGCTCGGTATTTCCAGATGTCCGAGGGTTTCTTTCTCGGCTTGCAGGACGATTACGAGTTGCTCGAAGCCAAACGAGCGCTGAATGGCGATCTTGACCGGATCGTTCCCCGGGCGGCCTGACGCGAGGACGAAATGCATCACAAGCGCCAGCGCCCAAGCAACCGTCGTGCCGGCTGCAAGATGTGCAAGCCATGGAAGGCCAACGGCTTCCGAACCGAAGCCCGCGAAGGCGAGAAATTCAGCGATCACCGTCGTCGACACAGCCCTATGGAGTTGTCGCACATCTGAGCGAACAAGCTGCGGAGATCGTCCCATGCCCGCTTGAAAGCATAGTGCTTCACCGCCATCGGAGCGGAATGGCTCGCCCTCTCATCGCTGCTGCCCTCACCGCGCTGATGCTCCTCGCCGCTTGCGGGAGTGGGGAGCAGGAGCCGGTGGAGGCGCAGCGCTTTTCGCTGGAGGCGGCGCGGCGCATGCCGTCGGAGCCGCTGCTGTCGCCCGATACGAAAGCCGCCGGCTGGACGGTCACCGCCGACGGGCAGGCGATCGATTTCGGGCTCACCGGCGAAAAGCCGATGATGACGCTGGCCTGCGATCTTCGCGCCGCGCCGGCCCGGCTGCTCGTGATCCGCCATGTCACCGGCCGGCCGGGCGCCAAGGCGCTGTTTCCGGTGATCGGCAACGGCACGATCTCGCGCTTCAAGCTCGATGCCGCGCTGCACGGGGGCGAATGGCGCTGGGAAGGCGCGCTGCCGGCCAGCGATCCCTCGCTCGACGTGTTCACGGGCCCCAACTCGCTGGAAGCCACCCTGCCCGGCGGCGGTTCATTGCAGATCGCCAGCAGCCGCATCCCCGGCGAATTCATCAACTGGTGCCGCGCCGGCGGCCGTGTTCAGCGGGTCGAGGCGGCGGAAAAGGCCACCGATGCCAAGGCTCCGGCCCAGCCTAGCTCCGCCCGGCCAGCTCGGTAAGCGTATCCGGCGTCAGCACTTGCGGCAGGACTTCGCCGTCCTTGCCCGGCGCATACCATAGATAAAGCGGCACCCCGGCCGCGCCGTGCGCGGTGAGGAAGCGGGTGATTTCCGGATCGCGCCGGGTCCAGTCGCCACGCATCGCAACCACGCCGGCTTTTTCGAACGCCGCCTTCGTCCCCTCGCGCTCGATAGAGACGCCTTCGTTGACCTTGCAGGTCAGGCACCAATCGGCGGTGAACCACAGGAACACCGGCTTGTTCGCGGCGCGGGCCTGAGCCAGCGCGGCTTCGCTGAAAGGCGTTGCGGCGAGGACGCCTTCTTCGCGCGCTGCGGAAGGGGCGAAAGCGCCGGCCGTTATCGGCACCAGCACCAGCAGCGCGAGGGCCCCGCCGAGCAGAGAGGCCTTGCGAGGCAGGGCGAAGGTCCAAGGCGCGCGGGCCAAAGCGGCCAGCAGTGTCAGCGCGACGATCGCCACGCCCGCCGCCGCCGCGGCGAACCCCAGCCCGCCCAGCCGCCAAGCCAGCCACAGCAGCGCCAGCGCGGTCAACCCCATCGGCACCGCGAGGATGTGCCGGAAGGTCTCCATCCATTTGCCCGGCTTGGGCAGCATCCGCCGGAGGGCGGGCACATAACCCAGCAGCAGGAACGGCAGCGCCAGCCCGAAGCCGAGCACGGCGAACAGCAGCAGCGCCTCCCACCACGGCAGCAGCAGCGCCGCACCCATCGCGGCGGCCATGAACGGGCCGGTGCAAGGCGTGGCGACGAAAGCGGCGAGGAGGCCGGTCGAGAACGCGCTCACCCGGCCGCCGGCGCGCGTGAAAGAGAACGAGGGCAGCTCATAGAGCCCGGCAAGATTGGCGGTGATCGCCGTGGCCAGCACCAGCAGCGCCACCACCACGCCCGGTTCCTGCAACTGGAAGGCCCAGCCGATCTCGCTCCCTGCCGCGCGCAGCGCCAGCAGCAGCGCGCCCAAGGCCACGCAGGCGAGGATCACCCCGGCGGTGTAAGCCAGCCCTTCGCGCCGCGCGCCCTCCGCGCTTTCGCCGGCGCGCGCCAGAGCGAGCGCCTTGAGGCTGAGGATCGGAAACACGCAGGGCATCAGGTTGAGGAGCAGCCCGCCCGCCAGCGCCGCGCCCAGCAGCAGCCAGAGAGGCGCCAGCGCGTTTGCCGCGTCGCCGACCCGCTCGCCCCCCGTAGGCACGCTTCCCGGCCGGGCGGAGAAGGTGACGCCATCGCCCTTGTCATCCAGCTTGAGGATGCCGGTCACGCTATCCGCGCCTTTCGCCAGCCCCTTGCGCGGCAGCTCCGCCACAAGCCAGTCGCCGCTGCGGCGGAAGACCTGCGGCGCGACGTAGTCGATCAGCTGCTCGCTGCTGAGGAATACATGCGGATGGGCCAGTTCCACCGAAGCCGGCAGCGGCACGGCGATGCGCAGCGTGCTGGCCGTCAGCTCGAAGCGCGCCGGACTGTCGAGCAGCGGCGGCAGCGCGGCGCGCCATTGGTCGAAGCGCGGATCGCGCGCGCCCGTGCCGACCGGAACGCGCAAGCTCAGCGTCGCGCTCTCGGGGACGCAGATCTTGTCGGTGCAGGCCAGCCAATCGCCTTTGACCTGGATCGGGGCGATGCCGGCGGCGCCTTGCGGCACCGTGACCGGCACCAGCACCGCGTATTCGCCTTCATAGACGTGGTTCATCAGCCCGGCGATCAGCAGCTGGTGCGGCACGGGATAAAGCGGCTCTCCCGCGCGCCAGCCTTCCGGCAGGCTCCATTCCAGCCGCATCCCCAGCCCCGCATCGCCGGGATTGGACCAGTAGCCGTGCCAGCCCGGCTCGGGCCGGAAATGGAGCGCCAATGTCAGCGTTTCGCCCGGACGCGCCGGGCCCTCGGCAACCAGTTCGGCGGCGAGGTGATGCGTGCTGGACCCCTGTGCCAGCTGCGCCGGCGAAGGCGCGGCGAAAACCAGCACGAGCAGGGACAGCAGCGCCTTGAGAAAGGGTATCATGCTTGCGCGCATCGGTGCCCCGGTTCTAGGGATTGCCGCCATGAGCGACAAGCGCGATCTCCTGATCCTCGGCGGTGGCCTGGTGGGCATGACGCTGGCCCTGGCCGCCGCGCGGAAGGGCATTTCCAGCCACGTGGTCGACCGGGCCGATCCGGCGGAGCTGACGGCGGAAGGGTTCGATGGCCGCGCCACCGCCATCTCCACCGCCAGCTGGAACTTGTTCACCAACATCGGCATCGCCGAGCGGCTGGAGCCCTATGGCTGCCCGATCGAATCCATTGCCGTGACCGATGGGATGAAGCCCGGCCGGATCGACTTCCAGCCCGAACCGCACGAAAGCTCGCTCGGCCGGATGTTCGCCAATCGCGCCTTGCGCTTGGCGCTGTTCGAAGCGGCAAAGGAAGAACCGCTGATCGCCTGGCATCCCCGTGCCGAGGTGGTCGCGCGGGAACGGGGCGAATTCGGCGTCTCGGCCACGCTGGCCGACGGCACGCAGCGCCAGGCCGCGCTGATGGTCGCCGCCGAAGGACGCGGCTCCCCCACACGGGCGGAAGCGGGCATCAGCGTGGCCAAGTGGGACTATCGCCACCGCGCGATCATCGTCGGCCTCACCCATGAGAAGCCGCACGGCAACGTGGCGTGGGAAATTTTCTATCCGGCTGGCCCCTTCGCGCTGCTCCCCTTGCTCGACAATGCCGAAGGCAAGCACCGCAGCGCGCTGGTGTGGACGGTGGACGAGGGCGATGCCGCCGGGTTCCTCGCCCTGTCCGACCGGGCCTTCCTGGCCGAAGTCGAGAAACGGATGCACGGCGTGTTCGGCGCCGTGGCGCTGGAAGGGCCGCGCTCGTCCTACCCGTTGGGCTTCCATCACACGGCGAAGATCGTCGGCCATCGCCTGGCGCTGGTCGGCGATGCCGCCCACGGCATCCACCCGATCGCCGGCCAGGGCCTCAACCTCGGCCTGCGCGATGTCGGCGCGCTGGTCGAAGTGATCGCCGAGGGTATGCGGCTGGGGCTGGAACCGGGCGATGCACAGATCCTCGCCCGTTACGAGCGCTGGCGCGGGCTCGACAGTTTCACCGTCGCCCTCGCCACTGACGGCCTCACGCGCCTGTTCGGCATTCCCGGCAAGCTGCCCAGCGCGGTCCGCCGGCTCGGCATGGGGGCCGTGCAACGCACGCCGGCGCTCAAGCGCTGGTTCATGGACGAAGCGCGCGGCGTATCCGGCAGGTTGCCGCAATTATTGCAGGGTTAGGGCGCGACTATTGCAGGGTTAGGGCGCGACTATTGCAGGGTTAGGGCGCGATCGCCTTTTTGAAGCCCTGGCCTTCTTGAAACCCTCGTCATTGCGAGTTTGAAACCCTCGTCATTGCGAGCGTAGCGAAGCAATCCAGAGCGGCGCAGAACTGCCCTGGATTGCTTCGCTACGCTCGCAATGACGATTGTGGGTTGGCGGGATCACGTTCCAACAACGCCCGCCCGCGACTGCTCCCTTCGCCACTCGTGGTGAGCCTGCCTCCGCTCAGAATAAGCGGGCGATCTCAGGATGAGCGGGCTTCCTGAGTGAACCGCCTCAGCGCGCGCCCACGGGGCTCGGCTGCTCCACCTTTTCGCCCGATGCGTCGCGCAAGTCGCGCGGTTCCAGGATGGCGGTCAGCTCCAGCAGTTCCAGCGCGCGCTGCGTGGTGGCATAGCGTTCGGCATCGGCGATCCAGTCGGCCGCGGCGGCCGAATTGGGCAGATTGCGGATCTCGGCCGCCGCCGCGCCGGCCCGGCCGCTTTCCAGGAACAGCCGCGCGCGCTCGATCCGGCGCGCTGGGGCCGGGGACGGGGCATTCTCGCGCCGGACCACGAAGAGCGAGCCCAATTCGCGCCATAGCCAGCCGATCGCGCCTTCATCGCTGGGCGAGCGCATGAGCTGCGGCCGCAACCCGTCGAGCTGGGCAAGCAACTGGTCCAGCGTCACCGGATGGCGCGATGCCTCGATCACCGTGCGCACGGCATCGGGCCGAGCGGCGCCGAAGCGCAGCTGCAACTGTTCTTCCAGATAGCCCAGCGGGGCGCCGCGCTCGATCGCGCGCCGGCTGGCGAAAGCGATCAGCAGGCCTTCCGCCCGCGCCGCGTTGCCCTCCGCTTCCTGCGCCTGCACATCCAGCCGGGCGAGGCGCTGCTCCATCTCCGCGATGCGCTGGTCCAGGCCGCTCTGCTGCTCCAGCATGCGCGCGGTGCGATCGTCCGCCGTCGAGAGGGCTTCGGCATCCACGGCCGGCACCTGCGCCGCCAGCCGCTGCTGCGTGCTGGGCGGGGGAGCCTCGTTCTGGACAGAGAACAGTCCGCGCAGGGATGCGCTGCCGCCGGTCAGATACCAGGCGCCTGCCGCGCCCAGCAGAAAAGCGGCCAATACCGCGCCGACAAGCATCCGAAGCCCGGAGGGCGAGCGGATGGAGCCGGGCTTCCGCGTCGATCGGTAATCGTCCATCGCTATCCTTGTTCCGGGGTGAGCCGCGCCTCGGCCAGTCTCACCTCGGGGGCCGTTCATGGCACATGTCGCGCGCCAACGCCAACAGTGCGGCTTCGCTCGGCCCGGATGCGCATCGGATTTCCCGCCAGTGCCCGCCCGCAGCCTGGGCGATACGCGGCGCCAGCGCGGCCAGCCGCACCTGTGACCGGTCGATGCCCAGCCGATCGCATTCCGCCGCGAGATGGCGGGCGGCGGCGGCGGAATGGAGCAGCACCAGCGCGCGCGCCTTCAGGCGCTCCGCGGCAGTCGATGGCAGGGGCAACGGCACGCTTTCGTAAACGATGCGCTGGTCGATCTCGATTCCCGGCGGGGGCGAGACCGGGACATGCTCGACCCCCGTCAGCCGCAGCAGGCGCTGCGGCGCCGGCAGGCTATCGACTAGCGGCTGCAAATGCCCCGGCCCCACGGTCGCGACCGCCAGGCCGGCGGCTTCCACCGCGCGCGCGGTGGCCGCGCCCACGGCATGGACCGGCTTGCCGGCGAAAGCATCGAGCGCCGGGCCGGCGTGGCGCATCACGTTGGCACTGCCGATCAGCAGGCCGTCCACCCCCTCGGGCGCAGGCGCGGCCCAGGGAAGCGGGCGAATCTCGAATAGCGGAAAGGCCTCTATCTCCAGCCCGGCCCCAAGCCCAGCGGCAACGGTCGCGCGGCTGCCGGGCTCGGGCCTTATGGTGAGGATCGTCAAGGCTGGCCGCCGAAATGCCTGGCAATTCCCGGCGTGGCGCGGGCGAGCAGATCGGCCGCGAGGCGCGCCGGCCCCTCGGCATCATGCACGGGGAATGTTACGGCCCCTTCCACCCGCTCCGCCCCGTCAGGGCTGAACAAGGCGGCGCGCATCGTCAGCGCCTCATCCGCCAGATCGCACAGCACCGCGATCGCGCTGTGGCAGCTGCCGCCCAGCGCGGCGAGCAGCGCCCGCTCGGCCATGGCTTCCGCGCGGCTCGGCCCGTGATCGATCGCTGCGAGCAGCGCGCGCACGCGCGCGTCGTCCGAGTGGCATTCCACGGCAATCGCGCCCTGCGCCGGCGCGGGCAGCCAATGGGCCGTATCGAGCGGGTGGCCCGTGCCGTTTTCCCCCAGCCGGTGCAGCCCCGCCGCCGCCAGGAACGTGGCATCCGCCTCCCCCGCCGCCAGCTTGGCCAGGCGCGTGGCGACATTGCCGCGGAACGTGATCACGCGGCAATCGGGCCGGGCGTGGAGCGCCTGCGCGGCCCGGCGCGGCGCGCTGGTGCCGATCACCGCGCCTTGCGGCAAGGCGGCGAGGCTGGCCGCGCCGATCAGGACGTCGCGCTTGTCGGCGCGCGGCAGCACGGCGGCGATGGCCAGGAAATCCGGCCGCACGGTCTCCACGTCCTTCAGCGAATGGACCGCCGCGTCGATCCGGCCTTCGTGCAGCCAGCCATCCAACTCGCGCGTCCACAGCGCCTTGCCGCCGATATCGGCCAGCGGCCGGTCCTGCACCTTGTCCCCGCTGGCGACCACCGGGACCAGCTCGATCGCCTCTTCCGGCCAGCCGTGCGCCGCGCAAAGCCTTGCGCGCGCTTCCTCCGCCTGGGCCATGGCCAGCGGCGAGCGACGGGTTCCGAGCTTGAGAAGGGGGGTATCGGCCATGCGCGCCTCCTTGCCCTAATCGGCGTTTGCGTCCAGTGAAACCCGGCGATGAAGATGGTGCTGGGCATCGAGAGCAGTTGCGACGAAACCGCCGCCGCGCTGGTGACGGAAGACCGCTGGATCCTGGCGCAGGCGATCGCTTCGCAGGATGAATGCCACGCGCCTTATGGCGGCGTGGTGCCGGAAATCGCCGCCCGCGCCCATGCCGAACGCCTGACCCCGCTGATCGCGCGCGTGCTGGATGAAGCGGGCGTCGCCCTGGCCGACTGCGACGCGGTGGCCGCCACCGCCGGGCCGGGCCTGATCGGCGGCGTCATGGTTGGGCTCGTCACCGCCAAGGCGCTGGCCATGGCGGGCGACAAGCCGCTGCTGGCGATCAACCACCTCGAAGGCCATGCGCTGAGCCCGCGCCTGGCCGATCCCGCTCTGCAATTCCCTTATGCGCTGCTGCTGGTTTCTGGCGGGCATTGCCAGTTGCTGCGGGTCGAAGGCGCCGGCCGCTATCGCCGCTTCGCCACCACGATCGACGATGCGCTGGGCGAAGCGTTCGACAAGACGGCCAAGATCCTCGGCCTCGGCTTTCCCGGCGGCCCGGCGGTGGAGCGGCTGGCGGCCCAGGGCGATCCGCGCGCCGTGCCCCTGCCCCGCCCCCTGCGCGGCAGCGCGGAACCCCATTTCTCCTTCGCCGGGCTCAAGAGCGCGGTGCTGCGCGCGCACGAAAGCGGAAAGTTCGCGCCGGCGGACATCGCGGCCAGCTTCCAGCAAGCGGCGATCGACTGCATCGCCGACCGGACCTCGCGCGCGCTCGAAACCATGGACGAGGTGAGCGCGCTGGTCGTCGCCGGCGGCGTCGCCGCCAATCGCGGCATAAGGGCCATGCTCGAGGCGCTGGCCGCCGATCATGGCCTGCGCTTCGTCGCCCCGCCGCCGGCGCTGTGCACCGACAACGCGGCGATGATCGCCTGGGCCGGCCTCGAACGCCTTGCCGTCGGGGCGCCGGCCGATCCGCTGGACGTATCCGCCCGGCCGCGATGGCCGCTCGATCCGAATGCCGAGCCGGTGCGCGGCGCCGGGGTCAAGGCATGACGGCTATCGAGGCTCAGGACGGGCAAGTCGTCGGCGTGATCGGGGCCGGCGCCTGGGGCACCGCGCTGGCGCAGATGCTCGCGTCCGATGGGCGCGAAGTGCTGCTGTGGGCGCGTGAGGAGGAACTGGTCGAAGCGATCAATGTCCGCCGCGCCAACCCGCTGTTCCTGCCCGGCGCCGCGCTTGCGCCGTCGATACGGGCGACCAACGATCTGCGCGATGCCGCAGCGTGCGCGGTGCTGCTGCTGGTCACCCCCGCCCAGCATCTCGCCCGGGTCATCGGCGAGATCCCGGCCCTGCCGCGCGATCTGGTGGTCTGCGCCAAGGGGATCGACGCGGCGAGCGGGCGGATGATGCACCAGGTGGCCGGCGCTGCCGCGCCCCATAGCGAGATCGCGGTGCTTTCCGGGCCGACTTTCGCGCACGAGGTGGCCACCGGCCTGCCCACGGCGGTGACGCTGGCCTGCACGGGCGGGGAGGCGCAGTGGCAAAGGCTTGCGCCCGTCATCGCCCGTCCCGCCTTCCGCCCTTACTACAGCACCGACGTGATCGGCGCGGAAGTGGGCGGCGCGGTCAAGAACGTGCTGGCGATCGCCTGCGGCGTGGTCGAGGGGCTGGAACTGGGCCAGAACGCCCGCGCCGCGCTGATCGCGCGCGGCTATGCCGAAATGCAGCGCTTCGGCGCCGCGCTGGGCGCCCGGCTGGAAACGCTGGCGGGCCTGTGCGGGCTGGGCGACCTGGTGCTGACCTGCACCTCCACCTCCAGCCGCAATTTCTCGCTGGGCAAGGCGCTGGCGCAAGGGGCCGATCCGCAAGCGCTGATGAGCGACCGGCGCACCGTGGCCGAAGGCGCCCATACCGCGCCGGTTCTGGCGGAGCTGGCCGCGAGCCACGCTATCGAAATGCCGATCGTCGCGGCGGTCAACCGCCTGCTGGCGGGCGAGCCGGCGCGCGCCGTCGCGGGCGATCTGCTGGCCCGGCCGCTGACCACCGAAGGCGCGCGCGCTTGAACGCCGCACCGGCTGGCGAGGCACCCGGCGGCGACCTTGCGACTCTCGCCAAGGGCGGGCGGACCAATATCGTCGGCTTCCTGCTGCGGCTGGCCGCGCGGCTGCCGTTCCTGTTCATCGCCGGCCGGCTCTATGGCGCGGATGCGCTGGGACGCTTCGCCTCGGCGGTCGTGGTGGTCGAACTGGCGGCGATGGTCTGCACGATCGGCGAGAAGCGCGGGCTGGCGCAGCGCCTGTCCGACTTCGAAGGCGATCCCTCGCACGCGGTGGCCGATGGCCTGCTGGCGGCGTTCCTGATCAGCTTGCTGGCCGCGCTGGCGCTGTGGGCGGTGCCGGCGCCGTTGTTCCCCAGCGGCATCTATTCCCGGCTCGATCACCTGATCGTGCTGGCGATCCCCGCCCTGGCGCTGACCGAGATCATGCTCGCTGCCCAGGCCTATCACTACGATATCGTCGCCACGGTCCGCGCGCGCGCGATCGTGGAGCCGTGGACGATCTCGATCATGGCCGCCGTGATGTATTTCGCGGTGCCGGCCAGCGGGCTTTCGCTGGCCTATCTGGCCTCGATCTATGCCGCGCTGGCGGCGGCGGCCTGGCCGTTCTTCCGCGGCTATGGCCGCCCGCGCGGCTGGCGGCCGTCGTTCCCGCGGATGACCCGGCTGCTGGTGCAGGGCCTGCCCCTAGCGGCGGCCGATGCGATCGAATGGGGCACCCGCCGGCTCGACATCTTCATCCTCGGCCTGTTCGCCGTGCCCAAGGCGGTGGGCGTCTATTACGTCGCCCAGCAGGTCGCCAGCCTGCCGCAGAAGCTCAAGACCAGCTTCGAACCGATCCTCGGCCCGGTCCTCACCCGCAAGCTCAAGGAGAAGGACTATGCCGCGATCGCCAAGCAGGTCTGCCAGGTGGGCTTCTGGATCACCGCCGCACAGGCCGGCGTAGGGCTGGCGCTGGGCATTCCGGGCGAGGCGATCATGGGCCTCGTCGGGCCGAACTTCGTCGGCGGCACCGGGGCGCTGGGGTTCCTCCTGGTCGCCGAAGTGGTCGCCGCCACGGCCGTGGTCTCCGAAGCGGCGCTGGTCTACGTCGCGCGCCTGCGCAACTTGTGGGTCTCCGTGGCCACCATCGCCTTGCAGGCGGCGCTTACCGTCGGCGCGATGCTGGTCGCCGAACGGCTCGATTTCAACGAGGGCTGGCGCGCGGCTTCGGCGGCGGCGGCGCTGATGCTGTCGCTCGCGGTCTCCTCGCTGGTCAAGGCCGTGATGCTCAGCCGCATCCTCAAGCAGCCGGTGAACAACTGGCGCTGGGCCCTGGTGTGGGCGGCGGCGGCGGCGATCGTCGTCGGGCAATTCGTCATCCGCCTGCCCGAATGGGCGCAGCTCACGTTCGGCATTCCGGCCATCCTGGGCGTCTATGGCTGGCTGATCTGGACGCGCGGCTTCGGGCCGGAGGATCGGGTGCTGTTCACGCGCAAGGTGACGCACGAGGAGCCCGTCGAGCCCCTTCCGGCGGCCCACCCTACCCTCGCCCCGACACCGGTTGATGGCGCGGGGCCGCGCCCGTAAGGTCCCGGCATGGCCGCCATCAGCAGAGAGACCCTTGCCGTCACCCTGGGTGCGGCCATCGTCGTGGCGATCGCCGTGGCCGGCGCCGGCGCGACCGGCCCGCGCCTGGCCGCGAGCCTGTCGGAACAGGCCAAGGTGGCGATCAAGCAAGCCGGCGGGGCGCCGGTCACGGCGCGCTTCACCACGGCCAACGGCTGGCCCACGCGCCATCCCCTGCTTTCCGGGGGCGAAACGCTGGGCGAAGGCACGCGCGCCCGCGTGGCCCGGGCGATCGGCGCGATTCCCGGCGTTGCCGATATCCGCTGGGCCGATGGCACCACGCTGGCCAAGGGCACAGAGGCGACACCGCGCCCGGCCGTGTGCCAGGAGGACGTGGCCGGCCTGCTGCGCGCCCGCACGATCCATTTCGAAGAAGGGTCCTCACGGATCGACCAGGCCAGCCAGACCCTGCTGGACGAAGTGGCGGCCGCCCTGCGCCCGTGCCTCGGCAGCATCATCGGGATCACCGGTCATACCGATTCCTCCGGGCCGGAGCCGGGCAATCTCGCCCTCTCGCGCCTGCGCGCGGATGCGGTGCGCGATGCGCTGCTTCGCCGCGGCATTCCCGCCGATGGCCTGCGCACGAGCGGCGTGGGATCGCGCGTTCCGGTGGAAGGGCTGGACCCGGACGATCCCGCCAATCGGCGCATCGAGTTCTCCGTCGTCGCTACCGAGCCGATCAAGCCGACGCCGGTCGATACGCCCGGCCCGCGCTAGAAACCGCGCAGAAACATTGCCAATCCGCCTGCGCGAACCGTAAGACTTCCCAATGCCGATCTGGATGGAGCTTACCGTGCTGATGCTCGTCGCCTATGCGGCGGGCCTGGCGCTTGGATGGCTGCTGTGGAAAGGCCGGCGCAAAGGGAGCGAGACGGATGGTTGAACTGGTGCGGGATAACTGGATATTCCTGGTCCTGGCCTTGCTGGTCGGGCTGATCGTCGCATGGTGGCTGTTCGCCTCCGGGCGGCGCACCAGGGTGGCCATCACGCGTCCGGACGAAAGCGCGGGCCCGGCCCAGCGCAACCAGGCTCTGATCGATGCCCCGCCCGCTTCCGCCGCGCCCGATGTCCCGCCGGTGACTCCCGAAGGGCTGGCCGGCGTGGGCGAAGCCATCGCCGCGGCGGCTGCTCCCGTGTCTGCCGCCCCCGCCACCCCTGATGCTACCTCTGCCGCTACGGCCCCTGCCGCCCCCGGGCTGGAGGAGGATGACCTGACGCGCATCAAGGGGATCGGGCCCAAGCTGGTGGATCAACTGCACACACTTGGCGTCACGCGCTTCGATCAGATCGCCTCATGGACCGATGCCGAGATCGACCACATCGACGAGAAGCTCGGCCGGTTCGCCGGGCGGATCCGGCGCGATTCGTGGATCGAGCAGGCGCGCTTCCTCTCCACCGGCGACACCGCCGGCTACGAGGCGAAGTTCGGCAAGCTGTAGACCGGCCGGGAACCGATTCGGCGATTTCTCTGTTATCCGCGAGTACCCTTCGCTTCGGAAAGCGCATTGCGAATGACATTGGCGCAAAGGCCCGTGGTGCTGATCGTGGAGGATGAGTTCATCATCGCTCTCGACCTCTCGGAGACCGTGGAAGATCTCGGCTACGCCCTGGAAGGGCCCTTTGCCGACAAACGCAGCGCCTTCCGCGCGATCGAGGCCGACATGCCCGACGCCGCGATCCTGGACGTCTATACCAGCGACGGCGAGGTGTTCCCGCTGGCGGATGCCTTGGCGGAAGCCGGGGTTCCCCTGATCTTCCATTCGGGACACGTCACGCCCCCGGAGGTGACGGAACGCTATCCGGATGCCTGGGCGTGCACCAAGCCCTGCCCCCCTGACAAGCTGATCGCCGTCCTCCAGGAAGCCGTCGAACGGCGCGTCAGAATCCGCGCGTAGAACGCGGCAACCCGCGCCGCGCGTCCCCGCGCTCGGCTACTCCCGTTGTTCGTCATTGCGAGCATTCCAACCGAAGCGATCCCGCTTTAACATCCGCTCGGAAGGAGAGTGTCATGGCCGAGATGGCGCCTTTCGACTGGGCCGATCCGCTGAACCTGGACGCCCAGCTTACGGAGGAAGAGCGGATGATCCGCGAGGCCGCCCACGGTTTCGCGCAAGGCGTGCTGCAACCGCGCGTGATCGAAGCCTTCCGGGACGAGCGCACCGCGCCAGAGCTGTTTCCGCTGATGGGCCAGGCGGGGCTCCTCGGCGTCACCGTGCCGCAGGAGTTCGGCGGTGCCGGGGCGGGCTATGTCGCCTATGGCCTGGTCGCGCGGGAAATCGAACGGGTCGATTCCGGCTATCGCTCCATGGCTTCGGTCCAGTCCAGCCTCGTGATGTACCCGGTGCATGCCTACGGCTCCGACGCGCAGAAGGCGCAATACCTGCCCGCCCTCGCGCGCGGCGAGCTGATCGGCTGCTTCGGTCTGACGGAGCCCGACGCCGGCTCGGACCCGGCCTCGATGCGTACCGTGGCCCGGCAGGATGGTGACGGCTTCCGCCTTTCCGGCAGCAAGACCTGGATCACCAATGCGCCCTTCGCCGATGTCTTCGTGGTCTGGGCCAAAAGCGAGGCGCATGGCGGGGCGATCCGCGGCTTCCTGCTCGACAAGGGGCTGCCCGGCCTTTCGGCCCCCACCATCGAAGGCAAGCTGAGCCTGCGCGCCAGCACCACGGGCATGATCGTGATGGACGACGTGAAAGTGGGGCCGGAAGCCCTGCTGCCCGGCGCGGAGGGGATGAAAGGCCCGTTCAGCTGCCTCAACCGCGCGCGCTATGGCATTTCATGGGGCTGTCTGGGCGCGGCCGAGTTCTGCCTGGCCGCCGCGCGCGGCTATGGGCTGGACCGCAAGCAGTTCGGCAAGCCGCTGGCCGCCAATCAGCTCTACCAGAAGAAGCTCGCCGACATGGCGACGGAGATCGCGCTGGGCCTCCAGGCGTCCTTGCGCGTCGGCCGATTGATGGACGAAGACCACTTCGCCCCGGAAATGATCAGTGTGGTCAAGCGCAACAATGCCGGCAAGGCGCTGGAGATCGCCCGCTGGGCGCGCGACATGCACGGCGGCAACGGCATTTCCGAGGAATACCAGGTGATCCGCCACATGCTGAACCTGGAGACAGTCAACACCTATGAAGGCACGCATGACGTGCACGCCCTGATCCTCGGCCGCGCGATCACCGGGATCGCCGCCTTCTGAAACGGGATTGATCCGGCACCTCAGGCGTCTTAGTGTATTGCTATGCTAAGACACAAAGCCGTGGATCGGGCCGGACAGGCGGACGTATGGGCGCGTGCCTTTCACCAGGCTCAGCCGGCGCCCGCCTTGTCGCTGGCGGTGGCCGGAGCCGATGGGCCGGTGTGGTCCGCCGCGCTGGGCCAGGCGAATCTCGAGCTGGCCGTGCCCGCGCAGTGCGATCATCTCTTCCGCCTCGGATCGGTGAGCAAGGCGATCACCGCGACCCTTGCCGCCCGGCTCGTCTCGCGCGGGCTGGTCGACCTCGACAGCGCGATCGCCTACTGGCTGCCGGACCTACCCGAGCATCATCGCCGGACCACCTTGCGCCAGTTGCTGACCCATCGCGGCGGCGTGCGCCATTATCTGCCCAGCGATTTCGATGCCCGGGCCCCCGGTGGGTCGATCCTCCAGCGGCGCTACACCGGCCGCGACGCCATTCTCGCGCTGTTCATCGATGATCCGCTGGTGGCCGAACCGGGCACGCAAGTCAGCTATTCCTCGTTCGGCTACACGCTCGCCTCCATGGTCATGGAAGCGGCTGCGGCCACCGGCTTCCTCCAGCTCGTGGAGGACGAGATCGCCCGTCCCTTCGGCCTGCCGAGCCTCGTGGCCGACGATGTGCTGGATGTCGTGCCGATGCGCGCCAGCGGCTATCACTCGGCGCGGGAGGTCGAATTCATGGCCGCCCGCACACCCGGCGCCGCGCCGCCCAGGCTCAGGGGTGGCTATGCCAATGTGACGCTGAGCAGTGCGGCGTTCTGCTGGGCCGGCGCCGGCCTGCTGATGGCGATGCCCGATCTCGCCCGTTTCGGCGCCTCGCATCTCGAAGGTCCGCACGCGCGGATCAGCGCCAGGCAACGCGCGCTGCTGTTCACGCCGCTGACCGAGGCGACGGCCGGCAGCCCCCCGCTCGGCCTCGGTTGGAGAGTAGACCGCGATGCGAGCGGCCGCCTGCGCTGGCACCACGCCGGCGGCACGCCCGGCGGGCGCGCGGTGCTGGTCATCTATCCCGACCCCGGCCTCGCCATCGCCTTCGCCAGCAATACGATGATGACGCCGGGCGACGTGCTCGGCCCGGCGAGCGAGCTTGCGGACCTGTTCGCCTGAAGCGGGCAAAGAGCGTGATCGCCTACCTTTGAATCATCATTGCGAGCATAGCGGAAGCGAAGCTGGCCAAAGGCCAACCGATCCAGAGCGTATGGCTCTGCCGCCCTGGATCGCGCCGGGCGCCCCGTTTCAGCGCAACGCTTCGATCCAGCGCAGCACCGGGCCGGACAGCGAGACATCGTCGGTGCCCACGGCCATGCCTTCGGTGAAATGGTTGTGGTCCGGCAGGTCCACGCTGGCGGGGCAGGCGCGGCCGCCATCGCGGCACAGGCGCCCTATCGCGCTCAGGGCGAATTGACGCATCGGTTCCGGGTCGAATTGGGCATAGCCGAGGAACAGCGGCACCCCCGATGCCTCCAACCGATCGATCGCGGCGCCGGCGGCCTGCACATCGGCGTCGGAACCGTAATAGGCATGGGGCTGCTCGCCCGCTTCCGGCGCGTAGAACGGCGAAAGCAGCACCGCCCCTTTCACGCCCGCAGCCTCCGCCCCGTGCAGTTCCTTGTGGCCGACATAGTCCGCCACATGGTTGGCGCCGGCGGAATGGCCCCACAGGATGATGCGATCGGGATCGCCGCCATGGCGGGCGATATTCGCCCGCGTCCAGGCGATGGCCGCCGCTAGGTCCTTCGCACCCGCCGGCCAGGGATTGGCCGGAGCCAGGCGGTAATTGATGTTCACCCCCACCATGCCGTGGCTGGCGGCCCAGGCCGTGATGTTGTCGGGGTAGAAATCGCCGTGCTTGTCCCCTCGGGTGAACCCGCCGCCATGGACGAACAGCAGCACCGGGCGCGGCTTGTCCGCCGCCGCACGCGGCACATAGAGATCGAGCACCTGCAGCGGATCGTCGCCATAGGCCACGTCACGCGTGATGGTGACGTCCCCCTGGCCCTTGCCGGCGAAGATCGGCGCGTAGAGCGCTCCCGCCGAAGGGTCCATCGCCTGCCCGGCCGCACGCACCTTGGCGGCGATCTCGGGCGGCACCTGCGCGGCCGCGCCGTTCGCCAGGATCATGGCACTCATGGCTATCGCCAGCTTCCGCATCGCGTCCCTCCCACGGCGGATCGAGCCGCCGGCCCGCTCAGCCTAGAGGCACAAGGCACCTCGCGGCAAGGGCCGTGGCCCGATGCGATCAATCGACCAGCATCAGCGCGTCGAGCGCCAGCACGCCCTCCCCCTCGGGATGGACGATCACCGGATTGAGGTCGATCTCGCGGATCGCCGGATTGCCCGTCATGATCCGCCCCACCCGCACGATCAGCGCGGCCAGCGCCGCCACGTCGAGCGCTGGCGAACCGCGCCAGCCGGTGAGCAGCGGCGCCTGCTTGAGGCCGAGCAGCGCCCGATGCACCGCCGCCTCGTCCAGATCGGGCGTGAACAGCTTCACGTCCTTGAGGATTTCCGCCGTGACCCCGCCGAAACCGGCCAGCACGACCGGACCCCACTGGGGATCGTTCTTGGCGCCGACGATCATCTCCACGCCCATCCGGCCCATCTTCTCGATCAGCACGCCGTCGAGCCGGATCGAGGTATCGTAAGCCCCGACATTGGCGTGGATGCGCGTGAAGGCCTCGCGCACCTCTTCCGCGCTCTTGAGATTGAGGATCACGCCGCCCGCGTCGCTCTTGTGGCCCAGCGCGGCCGCCTGCGCCTTCATCACCACCGGGAAGCCGATCGCCTCGGCCGCCGTGGCCGCCTCCTCGGCGCTGGCGGCGAAGCGGCTTTCCGGGAACGGGATGCCCAGCGGGCTCAGCAGCTCCTTGGCCTTGTATTCGGGCACGACGCCCGACACGGCGTCCAGCCCCGGCACAGCGATCGGCGGCGCGCTGCGGTCGGTCAGGTCCCGCTTGGCGAGGTCGGCCAGCCGGGCGATCGCGCGATAGGCGCGCTCGGTGCTCGGGAACCAAGGGATGCCCACCTTGCGCAGCCCGTCGATATATTCCTTCGGCACATTCGCGCCTTCGTCCACACCGGCGAACACCAGCGGCTTGGGAAAAGTGCCGTCTTCCAGCACCTTGATGATGTGCGGGAACTTGATGCCGCTGGTGATCGGGTCCGACTGGATGATCGACGATACCACCGACCCGACTCGTTCGTCCTCCAGCAGCGCGGTCAGGACCTTGGTATAGATATCCGGCTCCGACAGGCCGAGCGCGGTGATGTCGGTGGGGTTGGAGACCGGCACGAAATCCGGCAGCAGTGCGCGCAGCGCCGGGCTGTTGTCATCATTGAGGTCGATCAGGTCCAGCCCGATGTCCTCGGCGATATCGAAGGCCAGCCCGCGCAGCGCGCCGCTTTCGCCCAGCACCGCCATGTTCGCGCCCGGCAGCGCCTTGCAGCGCAGCGCGATCTCGGTGATGTCCGCCAGCTCTTCCAGCGTATCGGCGAAGATCACCCCTTCGCGGGCCAGCTTGGTCTTCATCAGCGCATAATCGCCGGCCATCGCCCCGGTGTGCGTGGCCGCGCTTGCCTGCGCCTTGTCGGACTTGCCGGGGTGCAGCATCACCACCGGCTTGCCGGCGGCGCGGGCGCGGCGGGCGGCGGCGATGAAGGCCTGCGGCCGGCGCAGGCCTTCCACATACATGGCGATGACGTGGGTATCCTCGTCATCGACCAGCCATTCGACATAGTCCTCCACGCCGCTGGCCGCCTCGTTGCCGGTGGATACCGAGGTGGAGACGTAGAGATCGCGCGGATGCAGCGCCGTCGCCAGCACGGCGGCCAGAGCGCCCGACTGGCTGGCGATGCCCACCGCGCGTGTGCCCTTGGGCGGCGTGCGCATGTTGGTTTCGACGAAAGTCAGCGGCACGCGCGCGATGTAATTGGTGCAGCCCAGGCAGTTCGGGCCTTCGATGACCATGCCGTGCTCGGCGGCGATGGCGCCCAGCTCCAGCTGCTCCTTCATGCCTTCCTCGCCGGCTTCGGAGAACCCGGCGGAATAGATCACCACCGCCCCGCACTTGCGCGCGGCGAGCTGGCGCACGGTGTCGAGCACGAAAGGCCGCGGGATGGCCAGCACCGCGCAGTCGATCCCCTCGGGCAGTTCCTCCACCGAGTGATAGACCTTGAGGCCGAGCAGTTCGTCGCGCTTCGGATTCACCGGATAGATCTCGCCGGCGAATTCGTATTGCACCAGATTGTTGAGCAGCGTCGCGCCCAGCGCGCCGGTGCGGTCCGACGCGCCGACCACGGCGACCGATTTCGGCCTGAGCAGCCGGTCGATCTGCTGGTTGGTGAAACGCCGTTCGGTCATCTGTGCTCTCCACGCGAAAAGTCGCTGGCGTGATAACGAAAAAGCCCTCCCCCTCAAGGGGGGAGGGTCGGGTGGGGGCGAACCACGCTCGAATTGCGCGAAGGCCAGACCCTCGCTCCCCCCTCCCCTCAATTCCCTCCCGCTAGGGAGAGGAAGTTTCAGTCCTTCGTCACCTTGCTCTTGTCGAACGCGCCCAGGCCGGGCTTGAAGGTCTTGTCATCGAGGAACTGCTTGGTCGCTTCCCGGCGGGTTTCCCAGCCACCGAAGTCGTTCAGCGCTTCCTGTGCGCGGATCAGGTAATCCTCGGCATTGTCGTAAGTCATCTCGCGCACGCGGCGGATCGCCCACTTGGTGGCGCGCAGCGCGTGGGTGTCCTTCTTCTTCAGCACATTGGCGACTTCGAGCACCCGCTCCTTCAGCTTGTCGGCGGGCAGCGATTCGTTGACCAGGCCCCATTCGGCGGCTTGCTTGCCGGTCAGGTTCTCGCCCATCATCGCGTGATACATCGCCTTGCGGAACGGCATCAGCTCGGCCGCCACCTTGGACGCGCCGCCGCCGGGCAGGATCGCCCAGTTGATCTCGCTCAGGCCGAACTGCGCGTCGTCGGAACAGAACGCCAGGTCGCAGCCGAACAGCGGGCCATAGGCGCCGCCGAAGCACCAGCCGTTGATCATGCCGACGGTGGCCTTTTCATACCAGCGCAGGCGTTCCCACCAGGAATATGCTTCGCGCTGCGCCTTGCGGGTCGCGCCGATGCCTTGGGCCTCGTTCATGCGGAAGTATTCGAGCAGGTCCATCCCCGCCGACCACGAAGTGCCCTCTCCGGTCAGCACCAGCACTTGCACATCGTCGCGGAACTCCAGCTCGTTCAGGACTTCGAGCATCCGGCGGTTGAGCTTGGGGCTCATGCAGTTGCGCTTGTCCGGCCGGTTGAACCAGACCCAGGCGATCCCGTCCGCCACTTCGAAACGAACGGTCTCCGCCTCGGGGCGCGGATCGGGTTGCGACGGCATGGCCATGATGAAATGCTCCCTTGCAAAAAATCGGTGGGTGAAACCCACATCGCTATCGCTCATAGCAATCGGTATTGCTCAGAACAACAGGGATGGTTACCCAATCCCCGATGCGCGATCCGCTTCCAGGATTCCCCGGCTATTCGCTGCGCCGCGCCGCCTATGCCACGGCGGCGGAACTGGCGACGCGCCTGGCCCCGCTGGAACTGCGCCAGTCGGATCTTTCGGTGCTGATCCTGATCGGCGAAAATCCGGGGGTGACCGCCAGCGCCATCGGGCGCCAGCTGGATATCCAGCGCGCCAACATGGTGCCGCTGCTCAAGCGGCTGGAAGATGCCGGCCGGATCGGGCGCGAACCGATCGACGGCAAATCGCAGGGCCTCGCCCTGACGCCCGTGGGGCGCAGGACCCTGGCCAAGGGGCTCGCGCTGGTCGAAGCGTTCGAGGCGGAACTGCTGCAACGCATCCCGGCCGAACATCGCGCACACCTTCTGCCGGCGCTGGAAGCCCTCTGGCGTTGAGCCCCGCCCTCTTCTAACCCTGTCGCACACGTATTCGATGGGAGACGGCAAGTGAGTGACGGCGTGGTCTATCCGGTGCCCGAGGAATGGGCGAAGAACGCGCTGATCGACGCCGAAACCTACGCCCGGAAATACCGCCAATCGGTGGAAGATCCCGACGGCTTCTGGCGCGAGGAAGCGCGCCGGCTGGACTGGATCAAGCCGTTCACCCGGGTCAAGGACACCAGCTTCCACGAAGCCGATTTCCGTATCCGCTGGTTCGAGGACGGCACGCTGAACCTCGCCGCGAACTGCCTCGACCGGCATCTGGCCGAGCGGGGCGACCAGACGGCGATCATCTGGGAGCCGGACGATCCGGCCACGCCCGGCCGCACGCTCACCTATCGCCAGCTGCATGCGGAAACCTGCCGCTTCGCCAACCTCCTCAAGGCCGAAGGCGTCCGCCGGGGGGATCGGGTCACGCTTTACCTGCCGATGGTCCCGGAAGCGGCGATCGCGATGCTCGCCTGCGCGCGGATCGGGGCGATCCATTCGATCGTCTTCGCCGGCTTCAGCCCCGAAGCGCTCGGCAGCCGGATCGAGGACTGCGACAGCGACGTGGTCGTCACCGCCGATGAGGGGCTGCGCGGCGGCAAGCGCATCCCGCTCAAGGCCAATGTCGATGCCGCGCTGGAACGGCACGGCAAGGTCCGCCGGGTGATCGTGCTGCGCCATACCGGGGCGGATGTGCCCATGGTGGAAGGCCGCGATATCGACTGGGCCGAGGCGATCGCCGGCCACGCCGCGGATTGCCCGGCCGAGGAAATGGGCGCGGAAGACCCGCTGTTCATCCTCTATACCAGCGGCTCCACCGGCAAGCCCAAGGGCGTGCTCCACACCACGGGCGGCTATGCCCTGTGGTGCGCGGCCACGCACGAATACGTGTTCGATTATCGCCCCCATGCCGACGGCAGCCCGCAGGTCTATTGGTGCGCGGCGGATATCGGCTGGGTCACCGGGCACAGCTATGTGGTCTATGGCCCGCTTGCCAACGGGGCGATCACGGTGATGTTCGAAGGGGTGCCCAACTACCCCGATTTTTCCCGCTTCTGGCAAGTGGTGGACAAGCACGGGGTAGAGATCTTCTACGCCGCTCCCACCGCCCTGCGCGCGCTGATGCGCGAGGGGGAGGAATGGGTGAGGAAGACCAGCCGCAAGACCCTGCGCCTGCTCGGCAGCGTGGGGGAACCGATCAATCCGGAAGCCTGGGAATGGTATTACCACGTGGTCGGCGATTCCCGCTGCCCCATCGTGGACACCTGGTGGCAGACGGAAACCGGCGGCCACATGATCACGCCCCTGCCCGGCGCCACCCCGCTCAAGCCCGGCAGCGGCGCCTGGCCGTTCTTCGGCGTGATCCCCCAGATCATGGATGGCGATAGCCAGCCAGTGGAAGGCCCCGGCTCCGGCGCGCTGGTCATCGCCGATAGCTGGCCCGGCCAGATGCGCACCGTCTATGGCGATCACGCCCGCTTCTTCGATACCTATTTCAGCCAGTATCCCGGCAAGTACTGCACCGGCGACGGGTGCCGCAGGGACGAGGACGGATACTACTGGATTACCGGCCGCATCGATGACGTGATCAACGTAAGCGGCCACCGCATGGGCACGGCGGAGGTCGAAAGCGCGCTGGTGCTGCATGACAAGGTGGCCGAAGCCGCCGTCGTCGGCTTCCCGCACGCGATCAAGGGCCAGGGCATCTATGCCTATGTCACCACCACCTCCGGAACGCAGGATACCGACGCCCTGCGCCAGGAACTGATCGCCTGGGTCCGCAAGGTGATCGGCCCGATCGCCACGCCCGACGTGCTCCAGTTCGCGCCCGCCCTGCCCAAGACCCGCAGCGGCAAGATCATGCGCCGCATCCTACGCAAGATCGCGGAGAACGATACCGACAACCTGGGCGACACCACCACCCTGGCCGACCCGGCCGTGGTGGACGATCTGCTGGCGAACCGGCCGCAGGCCTAGCCGTATCGCCGTTCGGCCCTTCACGCGGCCATGTTGAGCGTATCGAGCAGCGCGCGCAGCCGTTCGCGGCGCGGTTGGAGCGTGCGCCTTACCTGCCGATCCCCGGCATAGGCGGTCCAGGCGACGGACCACACGATGGCGAAGACGATCCAGGCGTGGTGCCACCACGAGAAGCTGGTGTCGGTGTTGATCTGGAAGGCGAGCCAGTAGATCAGCAGCGCGCCGATCATCACCGGCGCCGACCATAGGACGGCGGCCGCCCACCGTCCGTTGGAGATCTGGTATTCCACCAGGGACAGGTTGCGGCGGACTTCGTCCTTCAAACTGTTGCCGAAGCCGCGTTCGCGCAGCGCCAGGCGCCGGTGGCTCACCCAGAACACCGCGACCCACAGCACGAACGTGCCCGCGCCGATCGCGGCCGCAACCTGCTGGAGCGCGGGGCCGCGATTGAGGATCGTCACCCACAGCCAGAACGCCGCGAAGGCCGCCATGGCCGGGCCGACGACATAAGTGATCCACTGGTCCCGCCGCAGCGTCCGCCGGATCTTGTCCCGCTCGCTGCGCAGCACCAGCCGCAGCAGGTCGGCGTTCACGCCATAGAGCGGCTTGTCGTCCTGGGCCTTCCAGGCTTCCAGCATCTGGTCAAAGTCCATCGTGCTCTTCCTTCGCGAGCTGGGCGCTGAGCGCCGCCTTGATGCGATTGATCTTCACCCCGACATGGCTTTCGCCGAGGCCGAGGATTTGCGACATCTCGCGGTAGCTGAAGCCATCGAGCATCAGCAGCGCCAGCGAGCGGTTCACCTCGTCAAGCTCGGCGATCCGCTGGTAGATCCATTCCAGCCGAGGATCGCGGTCCGCCGGGGTGACAAGCAGCGCCGTCGCCGCCTCGAAATCCTGCCGGCCTGCGCCGTGCTTGCGTTCCTTGCGGGTCCAGGCGAGCGCGGTGTTCAGCGCCACGCGGTAAATCCAGGTGGTCACGGCCGCGTCGCCCCGGAACGCCTCGACCGAATGCCACAATTGCAGCGCGATCTCCTGGAACAGGTCCTCGCTGTCGGAATGCGTGGCGCCATAGGCGCGGGCGACCTTGAACAGGATCGCCTTGTGTGCATCCAGCCATTCTCCGAAGATTCGATCGCGTTCGGCTTCCGTCATTCCCCACCTTTGCGCCGTTAGTAGCGCGGGAAGCGGATTTTCTTACGGCGGCCCCGGCCGGGGGTGCGCGGCGGGGCCGATTACAATCGGATTAACGGGGTAGCCAACTATCGCCGGCGGTGCTCTATTCGCGGCAAAATCAAACAGGGAGAAGGGGAACCCCGATGCTCAAGCCGATCAGCCGCGCCCTGGTGGTGCCTGCCTTGTCTTTCGCCGCATTGTCCTTCGTGGCAATGGCGCCGGCCCCGGCCGCCGCGCAGCCCGCCGAACAGCCGCAGGCCTGCCAGCGCGCCTGCCTCGAAGGCTTCGTCAACCGCTATCTCCAGGCGATGGCGGATGGGAAGGTCGATCCGGCGCTGTTCTCCCCCACCGCCCGCTTCACCGAAAACGGGATCGAGCTGCCGCTCGGCAATGAGGGGCTGTGGGCCACGGCCAGCGGGGTCGGCAAGTACAAGCTCTATGTCCCCGACGTGGAAACGCAGCAGATCGGCTTCCTCGGCACCGTGCTGGAAGAAGCCTCCAGCTCGGCCACTGGGCCGCAGCGCCCGGCGGAGCTGGTCGGCCTTTCGCTGCGCCTGCGGATCGAAGACGGCAAGATCACCGAGATCGAACAGATCGCCGCCCGGCCCGATCGCCCGCTCGGCGCCACGGCCGACAATGCCGCCAGCAACAGCCCCTTCCCCGCCACCGGCGCTGCGGTGGAGGCGATGGGCGCGCCCAATGCCCGATTCATGCAACCTATCCCGGAAAACCAGCGGCAGAGCCGGGCCGACCTGATCCGCATCGCCAATTACTATTTCGACGCGGTCGAACGGAACACCGGGCACGATTACTACCCCTTCACCGATGATTGCCTGCGCCATGAAAACGGCATGGTCATCGTCGGTCCGCCGGGCACCATCGGCATGCGCGGCCAGCCGGTCCAGGGCTGCAAGGAACAGCTTCAGACATCGCTGATCGGCGCCGTCACCGGCATCCGCGACCGGCGCTACGTTGCGGTGGACCGGGAACGCGGCATCGTGTTCTCCTTCGCCTTCTTCGATCACCGGCCGATCGACTGGACCTGGCAACTGGGCGAGCTGTTCAAGATCGAAGGCGAGAACATCAGCCGGATCGAAGCGATCTTCATTCGCGGGCCTTACGGGGTCTGTTCGGGCTGGAGCACTTACGAACAGTGCCGCAGCGAGAGAATTCAGGACGTCCGCTAAGGCCGCCTTTTGGGAGGATAACCGTAACATGATCCGCAAGCTCCTTCTTGCCGCCCTGATGCTCGGCGGCGCCACGCCGGCCCTGGCGCAGAACGGCCCGCCGCCCAGCCCCTATGCCCCGCTGCAAGACCATCCCACTTGCACGCGCGACCAGCTCAAGGCGGCCACCACCGCTTATGTCGAGGCGCAGCGCACCGGCGATATCTCGAAGCTGCCGCTCGATCCCAAGGTCCATTTCCTGACCAACATGAAAACGGTCGAGCGCGGCGAGGGGCTGTGGAACACCGCCCTGCCGATCGCCAACGCGATGAGCTTCCACGATGACAAGCGGTGCAAGACCTTCACCGAGATCATCGTCAACCAGGGCAGCACGCCCTACGTCATCGGCACGCGGCTATACATGCATGACGGCAAGGTGATCCGCGTCGACAGCATCGTGACCAAGCCCGGGGATTGGCTGTTCAACGCCAATGCCTTCCTGAAATATACGAAGCAGGAAAACTGGGAGCCGCTGCACCGCTATCAGCGGACCGCGCCGGCCGAGATGATCCGCGGCGCCAACGCCTATCTCGACGGCTTTGCCGACAAGTTCACCGATCCGCCGTGGGGCGTGCCCTGCGCGCGGCTGGAAGGCGGGGCCTACACCAACCGCAACAACAGTGCCACCGCCAGCTGCGAAGCGGGGATGCCGGCGGGCGTGCTCTACATCACCCATCGCGATTACCTGATCGACGAGGAGATGGGCGTCATCAACGTGTTCTGCCGCTTCGGCGGGCGCGAGGAAGCCCCGGATTCGCACACCTTCCGCTATATCGACGGCAAGTTCCGGCAGATCCACACGCTCACCCCCATCCCCGGCCCCCAGGCCAACGACGACGGCAGCATGGCCGGCGGCGCCCCCGACCCCAACGCCTGAGGCGGGAGGGCACTGAACGGCGTGATCAGATGGCGCCTGGGAAACCAGGCCGCCATCTGACCCCGGCAGACCGATCGACGCTCGCAGAGGCGCGGAGACGCCAGGGCTTATCCAACCCCCGTCACTCCCGTGAGCGGAGGCCCTGGGACCATCCCAACCAAACACTCGTCATTGCGAGCGTAGCGAAGCAATCCAGAGCGTATTGCACTGCCGCCCTGGATTGCTTCGCTACGCTCGCAATGACGAATTCGGGGTTAGGCGATCGCACTCGTCCGTCTTCCGCTTTCGCGGGAGCGAGGAAGAAGGGATCGGTCCTCCGCGTCTCTGCGAGCGCTTAGGCGATCAAGCCATAACCGGCCCGGCCTGCACGCCCTCAGCAGAGGCATTCGCGACGCTGAGCCCCGCCCCAACATGATCGCCAGATCGGAGAATCAGTTCAACCTGGCCCGCAACACCTCGTTCACCACCTGCGGGTTGCCCTTGCCCTGCATGGCCTTCATCGTCTGGCCGACGAAGAAGCCGAACAGCGCTTCCTTGCCCGCCTTGTACTGCTCCACCTTGTCGGCATTGTCGGCCAGCACTTTGTCCACCGCCGCTTCGATCGCGCCGCTGTCGCTTTCCTGCTTCAGCCCTTCCCGCTCCACGATGGCGCCCGCGCTGTCGCCCGTTTCCAGCATGGTTTCCAGCACCTGCTTGGCGATCGAGCCGGAGATCGTGCCCTTGCCGATCAGCGCCAGCAACTCCCCCGCCCGGGCATGGCTTACAGGGCTGTCCTCCAGCGAATGGCCGGCCTTGTTGAGCGCGCCGAAGAATTCGGAGATCAGCCAGTTGCTCGCCTGCTTGGCGACTTCGGCCGGCGGCTTGCCCTGCGCCGCCGCGGCTTCCAGCAGCAGCGCTTCGAACCAGCGTGCCGTCTCCACCTCCGCCGTCAGCACGCCCGCGTTATAAGCCGAAAGCCCCAGTTCCTCGATATAGCGGCGGCGCTTGGCGTCGGGCAGCTCGGGCAGGCTGGCGCGGCATTCGTCCAGAAAGGCATCGTCCAGTTCCAGCGGCAGCAGGTCCGGATCGGGGAAATAGCGGTAATCGTGCGCGTCTTCCTTGCTGCGCATGGACCGCGTGGTGCCGCTGCCCGGATCGAACAGGCGGGTTTCCTGCACCACCGTGCCGCCGTCCTCGATCAGATCGACCTGGCGGCGCGCCTCATGCTCGATCGCCTGCATCACGAAGCGCACGGAATTGACGTTCTTGGTCTCCGTCCGCGTGCCGAACGGCTCGCCCGGCTTCCGCACGGAAACGTTCACGTCCGCGCGCATGGAGCCTTCCTCCATGTTGCCGTCGCAGCTTCCGACATAGCGCAGGATACTGCGCAACTTGCGCACGTAAGCCCCCGCTTCGGCTGGGCTGCGCATGTCCGGCCGGCTGACGATCTCCATCAGCGCCACGCCCGAACGGTTGAGATCGACATAGCTCATCGTCGGGTGCTGATCGTGCATCAGCTTGCCCGCGTCCTGCTCCACATGGATGCGCTCGATGCCGATGCGCTTGTCCTCGGCAATGCCGGCCTTCTCGTCGGCCTCGATCGTCAGGCCGCCTTCGCCCACCAGCGGGTGATAGAGCTGGCTGATCTGATAGCCCTGCGGCAGATCGGCATAGAAGTAGTTCTTGCGGTCGAACCGGCTCCACGCGTTGATCTGGGCATCGATCGCCATGCCCGTGCGCACCGCCTGGCGGATGCACTCCCTGTTCGGCACCGGCAGCATGCCGGGCATCGCCGCGTCCACCAGGCTGACCTGGCTGTTCGGCTCCGCCCCGAAGGCGGTCGAAGCGCCGGAAAACAGCTTGGCCCTGCTCGTCACCTGGGCATGGACTTCCAGCCCGATGACGACTTCCCAATCGCCGGTGGCGCCGTGGATGCGATAAGTGGATTCAGTCATGGCTCTGCCGATATAGCCGCTTCGCCTGCTAGGGAAGCGTCAGATTGGCGCAACCGACGGCGCGGGGGCCGGCGGGGCGAAGCGGCGGGTCCATTGCCGCGCCGGCTCCTCGATGAAACGCCAGGCGAGCCAGGCGGCGGCCAGCGCCAGCGCAGTGAGGCCAAGGGTGATCAGCGTGGCGATAAGCGGCGGCGGATTCACGCTGAGCAGGCCGAAGGTATGGCGCCCGGGCCTGATCCAGTCGGCATGGCCCATCGCGGCGAACAGGCGCGGCAGGAAGCGGTTGGGCACGATCACGAAGAACAGGTGGACCATGTAGAGCGCGAAGGAGAGCCGCCCCAGCGTGACCAGCGGCCGCGCCTGCAACACCCGGCTGGCGATCCCGCCGTCGCGCGCGAAGACCAGCACCGTGATCGCGAACAGCACGTCGGTTGCGGGAAGCCAGGCCGCCGTCTTGCCTGGAAGGCACAGCAGGGTGACCATGGCGGCCAGCAGCGTGCATTCCGCCAGGCTCAACAGCGCGGCCCCCGGCTCGATGCCGCGCATATGCTGGTGGATCGCATAGCACGCCACGCCGATCGGAAAGCCCAGCAGCCCGCGCTGGAGCAGGCGGCCGAAACCGATCACGTTGAACCCGGTGTAAAGCGCCCAGGCGGAGGCAAGCGCCAGCGCGATCGTCAGCGCAAGGGCCCAGCGCCCGCGCCCGAACAGCGCGGCGGCCAGGGCATAGACCACGATCTCCACCGCCACGGCCCAGCTCACCGGCGCGAAGAAATTGCCCGCCCCGCGCACGAAGGCGTCGAGCAGGAACACCCCGCGCACCAGCTCCGACAGCGGATGCGCCTCGTGCAGCAGCGGACGGAAGACGAGGAACTCCAGCGCCACGAACCCGGCCACGGTGGCGATGTGCAGCGGATAGACCCGCCCCAGCCGCACCAGCATGAAGCGCCCGCGCGGATACCCCCGCGCCAGCCGCCCACCATAGCTCGCGGCGATCACGAAGCCGGACAGCACGAAAAAGAAATCGACCAGCATCCAGCCGTATCGAAACGGTGCAAGCCCGGCGACCCAGCCGAAATCGCCCATATGGTAATACACCACCGCCAGCGCCGCGAGCCCACGCAGGGAATCGAGGGCGATGAAGCGTTGCCCGTGCGTTTCGCTCATCGCCATCGTCCGGCGCAGTGATACCGGCTTGATATGGATTGGAGCGCGGCCCTCATGCGCTGAGCCACTGACGCGGGAGCAGCGATTGTCAATGCATTGCCGCCAGTCCCATGCTCTCGGCTCTTGCCTCTAGTTCGTATCCTTGTTTCGGAATGGCTCAGCGCGGCAACGACGATTGATCCTCTGCCCAGACCATGTCATTTAAATTGCGCATCGCTGTGACACAGGATCTGGGGGATTCGATGCGTCAGCTCATAGACGACTATATTCATGGCTCGGAACACCCCGATCTTGTCGTTTATCGTCGAGATTTCGATGAGAAATTCGATCTCGAATATTGGGAGCGCAGCATTCGCGACATGTGCGCCCTGGGCGGGTTCTACAACAAACGCATCCTCGAAGTCGGCTGCGGTTTCGGCTGGGACGCGGTGGGCCTGTCGCACCTAGGAGGAAACGAGGTCGTCGCGATCGACATCCTCCCCTCGATGATCGACGGCTTTAGCGAATGCCTCGCGTCCGCCCGGGCCAAGGGCCACGTCTTGAATATAGAGCCGAAAGTGGCGGATATCTGCTCGCTCGACGAAGAGGAATCGTTTGACGGAATCTATTCGTCCGAAGCGCTGGAGCACGTCCACGATCTCACCGCGATGTTCGAGCGGTGCTATGATTTGCTTAAGCCGGGCGGTACTCTCCTGCTGCGCAATGACAGCAATCGCTTCAACAGCAGCTTCCGCGAATCCACCTTCGAAATGTGGAAGGAACGCGACACGTCGTGGGAACACGCCGAATGGCTCAAGACCGAGATCCGTCCGGTCGAGCACGCCAATGCCAAGCCTTATGGCGCGATGCGGCAGGAAATCATCGATGAGACCGGCATTGCCTTCACGCCCGATCAGCAGGCCAAGCTAGTCGCGGCGACCGCGGGCATGATCCGACCGGAAATCGTCAAGGCGGCGGAAACCTATCGTGACAGGGGCACATTGCCGACCCCGCCGAAATTCGCGTGGTGTCGCAATCCTGAAACCGGCGAATATGCCGAGCGCCTGCTTGATCCCTTCGAACTGCGTGACATGCTGAAACAAGCGGGCTTCAGGAACGTGTCGCTGCGGCACGGCTTCACCAAGTTTCCGTTCCGCCTGGCGAACGGGATCGCCTTCCGCCCGATCAACGAATTCCTGTTCGATCGCCGCGGGCTGTTCCTGCTCCGGGCGGACAAGTAAAAAACTGCTCGTCAAAGCCTTCACGTGAAGAAGGGCCGGCGCTGGCCGTCCCTCGCTACCACCACGTCTCCGGCCGCGCCGTGAACCCCGCGCGCTGCTCGATCGCCAGCCCGGCGTTGAGCACGCTCTGCTCGTCGAACGGCCGGCCGATGATCTGCAAGCCCAGTGGCAGGCTCTCGCCGTTGAGGCCGGCGGGCACGCTCATCGCCGGGAGGCCGGCCAGGCTGGCGGGGACGGAGAACACGTCGTTCAGGTACATCGCCAGCGGATCGTCCAGCTTGTCGCCCAGGGCGAAGGCGGCTGTCGGGGTGGTCGGCGCCAGGATCACGTCGCAGCGCGCCCAGGCTTCCGAGAAATCGCGCGCGATCAGGGTGCGGACCTTCTGCGCCTGCGTGTAATAGGCGTCGTAGAACCCGGCGGAGAGCACGTAAGTGCCGATCAGGATGCGGCGCTTCACCTCGTCGCCGAAGCCGGCGGCGCGCGTCGCGGCGTACATCTCTTGCAGATTCGCGCCCTGCGGCAGTTCGCGCAGACCATAGCGCACGCCGTCATAGCGGGCGAGGTTGCTGGAGGCTTCGGCCGGGGCGATGATGTAATAGGCCGGCAGCGCGTATTTCGTGTGCGGCAGGCTGATGTCGACCACTTCGGCGCCGGCATCCTTCAGCCAGGCGATGCCCTGGTCCCAACTCCCCAGGATATCCGGGTCCGTCCCGTCCATCCGGTATTCGCGCGGAATGCCCACGCGCTTGCCTTTGAGATCGGCGTCCAGCGAAGCGGCCCATTCCGGCACCGGCAGGTCGAGGCTGGTCGAATCCTTGGGATCGAACCCGGCCATCGCCTCCAGCATCAGCGCGCAATCCTCCACGCTGCGGGCCATCGGCCCCGCCTGGTCGAGCGAACTGGCGAAAGCGACCACGCCCCAGCGGCTGCACCGCCCGTAAGTCGGCTTGATGCCGGCAATGCCGGTGAAGGCGGCCGGCTGGCGGATCGATCCACCGGTGTCGGTGCCGGTCGCCGCCGGGCACAGTCGCGCGGCAACCGCCGCACTGCTGCCGCCGGAAGAGCCGCCGGGGGCCAGCGCCGCATTGCCGCCTTTGCGGCGCCACGGGCTGATGACGTTCCCGAAATAACTCGTCTCATTGGACGAACCCATCGCGAACTGGTCGAGGTTGAGCTTGCCCAGCATACCCGCGCCGGCATCCCACAGCTTCTGGCTCACCGTGCTTTCGTATTCGGGCACGAAGCCTTCGAGGATGTGGCTCGCCGCCGTGGTCTGCACGCCGCGCGTGGCGAACAGGTCCTTCATCCCGATCGGCACGCCGGCCATCTTGCCCAGCGGCTTGCCCGCCGCGCGGGCGGTATCCACCGTATCCGCCGCTTCCAGCGCCTTGTCCGGCGTGGCGACGATGAACGCATTGAGCGCGGAAGCCGCGGCGACATTGGCGTTGAACGCCTCAGCCACTTCGCGCGCGGTGAAATCGCCGGCGGCAACGCCATCCCGGATCGCCTTGACGCCGAGGTCGGTAAGGTCCGTCATGCCCAAAAACCGTCCGTGCTGAGCTTGTCGAAGCACCGCTTTGTCTTCGGACACGGCGCTGAAAGGAAAGACGACCCTTCGACAGGCTCAGGGCAAGCGGAGAAAAGGAGGGGCCGCATCACTCGATCACCTTCGGCACGCCGAAAAACCCGTGCTCGGCCACCGGGGCGTTCGCCAGCACCGCATCGCGCAGGCCGCCGCCGGTCAGCGGATCGGCATCGACCACGTCCTCCCGCAGGCGCAGCGCCTGCGGGATCACCGCCGTCATCGGCTCCACGCCGGCGCAATCGACTTCGCCGAGCTGCTCGATCCAGCCGAGGATGGAATTAAGCTCGGGCACCATGCGGTCGAGCTCGGGCTCGTCCATCCGGATGCGCGCGAGGCTGGCGATCTTCGCCACGGTTTCGCGGGTGACTGACATGGCGGCGGCGTTAGCCGGGCGCCGCCCGCGCTTCAAGCGGCGCCGTGGCTATTCGAACGGTTCGCCGAACGGCTGGCCATCGACATATATCTGCCGCCCGCTCCAAGGCCGTATCTCGACATGGGAATCGGCCTTCAGCGTGGGCGCGGGCTTGTCCTTGGGCTGCGGCTGTGTCCCGCCCAGCTCGACCACGCTGTAAGTTGCCCCCGAAAGGATGGCGACGCGCTGGATACCGGCCTCCGGCGAACCGAGATCGAGCGCGACACAATCGGCCGGGCAGACCCAGGGATTGGCCACCAGATAGTCGAGCACGCGCTTGCGCAGAACCACGTCCTCCGGCTGCACCCGCAGGGCGAACTCCTCGCGCGTTCGGTTCTGATCGCTGTCGAAGCCGCGATAAGGGCGTTGGCTCTGCGCCAGCGTGGCTTGCGCCAGCTCGGCCACCTCGGCACGGTCGCTCTTCGCCAGCCGCGCCAGCGCTCGCCGCCCCGGCTCTCCGAAATCCCACCGCAGCGCGGCGAAATCGAATTGCTCCGGCGTCACCTTGCCGCTTTCCAGCCGCGCGATCTGGTTGCGGGTGGAGATCGCCCCGAAATCGAGGATCGGCAGGGCCAGCAGCAGCGCCAGGACGCAGCCGCCCAGCGCGAGATGGAAATTGGCCGCCCGCAGCTTGCCGGTCCAGCCGTGCCGGCCGCCCCGCGCCAGCGCGACCCAGTAACCCACGCCCCACGCGCAGGCGACGGCGATGGCGACCAGGCCCCACAGCCGCTCGGGCGCGAAGCCGTACTGGTTGAGGCGGAGGCCCATCGATACCGCCGCGAACACCGCCAGCGGCAGGATCACCACCGCCAGCACCAGCGCGGCGATCCGCATTACCCGTTTGCCGGTCATCTCCGCGTCGCTTTGCCGCAGGATCGCACTCGCCAGCACGAAGGACCCGGCGGCGCATGTCAGCAGGATCGGCGTGGCGCTGCGGGTCGCTTCCCACAGAACCTGGGGGCCGGACACCGCACTCGCGAGCAGGAACACCGTGAGCCCCACGGCCAGGGGCACCGCCAGCAGCGACAGCACCAGCAGCACCACCGTCTGTAAGGTGGTCAGCACCTTGAGCTGATTGCGCAGGATGCCCAGCGCCGCGCCGAAGGCGAGGCCGGAGAATGTCCAGCCGAACCAGCCTTCGTTCATCGCATCGCGCAGGAAATCGATCTTCAGCAGATGGAACAGCTCGGACAGCAGCACGAGGGCGAGCCAGGCCAGGCCGGTGAAGGCGAGCGATCCCGCGGCGGCGATCGCATCGGTCCAGATATGGCGATAGATCGCGATGTAAGGGGTGGCGAGCCGCGTGCGCACGAAACCCGCCTGGAACAGCGGCAGGGCCAGCGCCGTGGCGATCACGCCGGCGGCCAGGCCATATTGCTCGTCGGGCAGGTTTTCGCCGTAACGCACCGCGCGCCAGGTGAGCCCGGCCATGACCACGCCGGCCGCCAGCGCGAACAGCGCCGGCCCTTTCCAGCGATCCTCATCGATCGTGAAGGCCGCGCCCAGCGAACCGAACAGCAGGAAGGCGGCCGCCGCCATCTGCCACGGCACATTGTCGCGCCCGCCGGTTATCAGATGGATCAGCAGCGCGGCCACGCCCAGCAGGCCGGCCAGCAGCCAGGGCCTCAGCGGCCAGTCGCTTGCTTCCACGCTTTCGGCTTCAACGGCCTCACTCGCCATCCGGCTTCCCCTCCATGCGTCAGGAAGCGCCAGAATGCCGCAAGTCGCACCGCTTTACATGAGCAAAACGTGAGCGATCGGTGAAATCGGCCGCGGCCCCCTTCCTTCGCGGGAAGAGGGCGCCTTTCCGAGCCTTGCTTAGTTGGTCGTTCCCGGCGCCGGAGCCGGGGCGGGGGCGGGGGCCGCCGCGCCCGCGCCGCCCTGCTGCTCCATCACCATCTTCTGCAACTGCTGGAAGCGCTGCTCCGCCTCGGCCATCGGCATGAAGTCGACCAGTTCGATCTCGAACGTGAGGTCGGCGTTGGCCGGGATCGGCGAGCCCGGAGGCGGGCTGGCGCCATAGGCCATCTCCGACGGAATCTTCACCGTGTACTTGCCGCCCTTCTGCATCTTGAGCACCGCGTCCCGGAAACCGGGGATCATGCCTTCCAGTTGCAGCGGATAGCCTTCCGGCACCACGCCGGGAATCGGCAGGGGAAGATCCTGCGACTTGTCGAAGACCGTGCCGTCCTTCAGCTTGCCGGTATAGCGCACGAACACGACGTCATCCTTCTTGGGATGATCGCCGCTGCCGGCGGTGAGCGTGCTCACGCTCACGCGCGGTACGGTGAGATAGGCATAGGCGGCCGAAAGGCCGATGCCGATCAGGATGCCCAGGACCAGCATGAGAAGCGATCCCCTGGAGATCGGCTTCAGCGGAACGCGAGTGACTTCGGCCATTGGCTGTGTCCTGGAAATAGGCAAAGGGCGCGAAAGTCCGGACCCCGCGCCCCTTTGGCTTAGCTGTGTCGCAGTGGCAAGCGGCGTGTTTCCGCGCGGTCCGTTCGTACCGGCGCCACGCCCGCTCTTGCGGAAGGGGCCTTACTTGACGCCGTCGCGCTCGGCGCGCTTGCGCTCGAGCTTGCGGGCGCGGCGGACGGCGGCCGCCTTCTCGCGGGCGCGCCGCTCGCTCGGCTTCTCATAGTGGCGGCGCAGCTTCATCTCGCGATAAACGCCTTCACGCTGCAGCTTCTTCTTGAGCGCGCGGAGGGCCTGCTCGACATTGTTATCGCGGACGATGATCTGCATAAACTTAAGCCACCTCTTCAATTCCGAACGGGAGCCCGCGGTTTTCGGCGCGGGCCGCACCATGATTCCAGACAACGACACAAGCGCCGAATCCGTTCCGGACCGGCTGGAGTGGCGGCGCCGATAGGGGAAACCGGCGGTGAAGGCAAGCTCCACGGCCCTGGCGAACAACCGGCGGGCCGCTTGCCTTCGCCCGCCGGCCGGGGCAAAAGAGCCCCCGCAGGGAATGGGGTCTCCCTTGTAACCGCGATCGTGCTGATGACTCCTGCTTTATCCGCCCCCTTTCGGGCGCATGGCAGGATTCGCGCATGGAACAGCTTTGTTACCGACCTTCCGCGACGGGGCCCACCCCGCTAAGGGCCTCCCGATGAACACACCCTCACCCCTGGCCGCCTCGCTCTATGTCGCGCTGGGCGGCGGCGCGGGCGCCGTGCTGCGCTATCAGGCGGGGCGGCTGATGACGCACTGGCTGGGGCCGAACGTGGCCTTCCCGTGGCCGACCTTCATGATCAATGTGACCGGCAGCCTCGCCATGGGCCTGCTGGCCGGATATCTCGCCCGCCACGGGCAGGGCGGTGAGCACTGGCGGCTGCTGCTGGGCGTCGGCCTGCTGGGCGGCTATACCACATTCTCCTCCTTCAGCCTGGAAGCGATGCTGCTGATCGAACGCCACCAGTTCGGCCCCGCCTTCGGCTATGCCGCCGGCTCGGTGCTGGCCGGGATCGTCGCCCTGTGGCTGGGGCTGGTCACGATGAGGGCTGTCGGATGAGCGGGGACGTGCGCCAGTTCACCGTGCAGCCGGACGATGACGGCATCCGGCTGGACCGCTGGTTCAAGCGCCACTTGCCGCAAGTCGGCTTCGCCACCGTTTCGCGCTGGGCGCGCACCGGGCAGGTCCGCGTGGACGGCAAGCGCGCCCGGCCAGAGGATCGGCTCACCGCCGGGCAGATCGTGCGCGTGCCCCCGGGCGGGGAGACCGCGCGCCCGCAAGCCAAACGCCGCGAGCTGACCGAAGATCAGCGCGCCCAGGCCGAAGCCATGGTGATCCGCAAGACGCCGTCCGCGCTGGTGCTCAACAAGCCGCCCGGCCTCGCCACCCAGGGCGGCACCGGTACGCATCACCATGTCGATGGCCTGCTCGATGCCTTCGCCGGGGAAGGCGATCCACGCCCCCGGCTGGTCCACCGGCTGGACAAGGATACCAGCGGCGTGCTGCTGGTCGCCCGCACGCCGGGCAGCGCGGCATTCTTCTCCCGGCGCTTCTCCGGCCGCTCGGCGAAGAAGATCTACTGGGCCCTGGTGATCGGCGTGCCCGAGGTCGCGGACGGCACGATCGACGCGCCGCTGGCCAAGCAGCCCGGCACAGGCGGCGAGAAGATGCATGTCGATATGGAGTCCGGCCAGCCGGCGAAGACGCGCTATCGCGTGGTGGACCGGGCCGGCAACCGCGCGGCCTGGGTGGAATTGCAGCCGCTCACCGGCCGCACGCACCAGCTGCGCGTCCACATGGCCGCGATCGGCCACCCCATCGTGGGTGACGGGAAGTACGGCGGGCAGGATGCGTTCCTGACCGGCTCGATCAGCCGCAAGATGCACCTCCACGCGCGGCGGCTGGTGATCGATTCGCCCGATGCGGGCGAGGGCGGAACGCTGGACGTGACCGCCGAGCTGCCCGAACACTTCGCCGCCAGCATGGAACAGCTCGGTTTCGATCCGGCGGGGAGCGAGGCGGTTCCCGAAAAGGCCCCGCCCGCTCCCCCGCGGGGGGGGGAGAAGCAGGCGGCCCAAGCCCACGCCCAGCAATATCGCAAGGCCCGCCGGGGCGAACGCCGCACGCGCGGCGCGCCGGCCTCGAAGAAGGGAAAGCGATGAACACCGCACCGCGCAGCGGGGCATGAGGCCGCACCCCCCCTCCACCCCCCTTCGGGTGGTCCCCCTCCCCATGCCGGGGAGCACTGCATGACCCGCCTTGCGGTGTTCGATTGCGACGGCACCCTGGTCGATGGGCAGGCCGCCGTCTGCGGCGCCATGACGGCGGCCTTTTCCCATTGCGGCCTCGTCGCCCCGCCCAGCCATGCCGTGCGCCGCATCGTCGGCCTGAGCTTGCCGGTGGCGATGCGCCATCTGGCGCCCGATGCGCCGGCCGACGTGCATGACCAACTCGTCTCCGCTTACAAGCAGGCTTTCTCCCGCGCCCGTGCCGAAGGCCGCGTGGCAGAGCCGCTTTACGGCGGCATCCGCGCGCTTCTGGGCACGTTGCAGGGCGGCGGCTGGCAGCTGGGCGTCGCCACCGGCAAGTCCGATCGCGGGCTTGCCAACTGCCTCACCCAGCACGCGATCCTGGACCTGTTCGTCACCCTGCAAACCGCCGATCGCCACCCGTCCAAGCCGCATCCGGCGATGCTGGAGGCCGCCATGGCCGAAGCCGGCGCGCACCCGTCGCAAACGGCGATGATCGGCGACACGGCCTATGACATCGAAATGGCCAAAGCCGCCGGCTGCCGCGCGCTGGGCGTCGCCTGGGGCTATCACGCGCCGGAGGAATTGCTGGCCGCCGGGGCCGAAGCCGTGGCACACACGGCGGCCGAACTGGGGGAAATGCTCGATGGCTGATCCGGTGGACGATGAAACAGCGCGCCGCCGCTGGTCGGTCATCCAGGCCGTGCGCTTCGCCGGCGTGGCGCTGGTGCTGGTCGGGATTCTGATCCGCTACGCCGTGATCCCCGCCCCGCTCGCCGTGGGCGTGGCGCTCATCGTCGTGGGGCTGGTCGGCACGTTCTTCATGCCTGTCATGCTGGCCCGCAAATGGCGGACGCCTCCGTCATGAAGCGGTTCTGGACCGATGTGGGGGTGGAGCCGGCGGACGGCGGCTGGCAGGTGACCCTGGACGGCCGCCCGATCCGCACCCAGGGCGGCGCGGCGCAAATCGTGCCCAGCCGCGCGCTGGCCCATGCCCTGGCGAAAGAATGGCGCGCGCAGGGCGAAACCGTCGATCCGCACGCCTTCCCGCTGCGCGATCTTGCCGATTATGCGATCGACCATGTCGCGCCCAACCCGGCCGAAACGGTCGCTCGCCTGCTGCCTTATGCGGAGACCGATACGCTCTGCTACCGCGCCGATCCGGACGAGCCGATCTACCGCCGCCAGCGTGATCTGTGGGAGCCGCTGCTGATCGGGTTCGAGGCGCGCCACGGCGTGCGCCTGGAACGCACCAGCGGCGTGATCCACAAGCCCCACCCGCCCGAAACGCTCAGCGCCTTGCGCGCCGCGCTGGAAGCGAAAGACCCCTTCACGCTGGCCGCTCTCCAGACCCTCGCGCCCCTCGCCGCCTCGCTCAGCGTGGCCCTGGAAGCCATTGAGCCGGGGGCCGACCCCGACCACCTGTTCGCCGCCGCCAATTGCGAGCAGGACTGGCAAGCCGAACAATGGGGCTGGGATTCCGAAGCCGAACGCGCCCGCGCGATCCGGCTCACGGCGTTCCAGGCTGCGGCCCAGTTCGCGGACCTGGCGCGGGAGTAAGGGTGGGGCGTGGCCGCCCTTCGCCAAAACCATCGTCATTGCGAGCGTAGTGAAGCCATCCAGAGCGGTTCTGCGCGGCCCTGGATTGCTTCGCTACGCTCGCAATGACGATTGAAGGCTAATCGAGGGCTAGAGGCAGGCGACCTCGCCTACCCCACCCATTCCGCCACTTCGGCCGCCACCTGGTTGGCGGCCTGATTGAGCGCCGGTCCCACCGCGGTCACGTCGGGGGCTATGCCCGGAACGCGGCTTTCGAAACGGCGGGTGCGCACGTTGCCGTCGGGCATTTGCAGCACTGCGTCGTAACGGACGATCACGCTGCTGGTGGCGGCATCGTAGCCTATATCGAGCAGGCGGCCCGACAGCGTGGTCGCCGCGCTATAGCCCAGCCCCCCCTCGCCCACCACGAGCCGGGCGCCCCGCGCGCGGATCGTTTCGGCCAAAAGCTGCTGGAACAGGCGCGTGGGCTTTTCGACCCACACCGCATCCTTGAGATAGGCGACGCCGGAATCGGATACCTGCACCGGCACGCGGGTGACGGAAAGTCGCTGCTCGGCCGTGGGCTCGACCACCGCCAGCACCGAAGTCGCCGGGCCGGCCACGTCCGAACCGGGCGATGCCATGCGGGCGGGCGTCAGCGTGATCAGCTGTTCCGGCGGCTTGGGCGCCAGGCTGATGCAGCCGGCCAGCGCCATGGCCAGCGTGGCGGGCAGCAAGGCTCGTTTCAGCATCGGATGCGCTCCCCTCATGGCCCCCTTCATGGCTTGTAGTCCGGCAGCTTCGGCTTGCCGATCAGGGCGCCGGCGCCGTCGCTCTCGATCCGCTCGGTCACCGCGCGCAGCGCCTCGCTGGTGCGCCGCAGGTCCTGCAACGTGGCATTGGCCGCCGGCAGGGTGGTCACGGTCAGTTCGCGGGCGGCCGGGCGGGTTTCCTCCAGCGCTCCCTGCAAGCTGTCCGCCGCCTTCTGCGCGGATCGCAACGTGGTGCGCATTTCATCCGCCAGGCTGGTGCCTTCCTTGTTGAGCAACTGGTCGGTCGAGCGCAGCGTCGTCTCGAAGGCATTCAGCGTCTCGGTCGATTGCGCCAGCGTCTTCTGCAACTCGCGCAGGGTGCCGCGCGCCTCGGGCCCCATGCTCGCCAGCTCGGCGCTCATCTTGTCGGTGTTCTTGAGGATGCCGCTGATCGAGGCCTGGTTCTCGTCCGACAGCAGGCGGGTCAGGCGGTCGGTCAGCGTCGCCAGCCGTTCCAGCAGCAGCGGCGCGCTGGCGAGGATTTCGCCCAGGCCGCCGCGCTCGGCCGGGATCACCGGCACGCCTTCGGGGCCGGGCTCCGTGATCGGCGGCGCGCCCCGCACCGCCCCGCCCAGCGAAATGGTCGAAACGCCGGTGAAGCTGGCGGAGATCGTGGCCGTGGTGCCTTGCAGGATCGGGATGTCGTTGTTGATCGACACCCGCACCCGCACGAAGCTGGGATCCTTCTTCCACAGCTCGATCCGGTTCACCTGCCCGGCAGGGACGCCCTGGAAAGTGACTTCGGAACCGTTGGCAAGGCCGCCCACGGATTGCGGGAAAAAGATGTCGTAGTCCTTGCGATTGGCGGCGCCGAGCTGGGCCAGCCATATGATGAAGGCCGCCAGCAGGGCGAGCAGCACCAGCGAGACCGCGCCTACCCAAACATAGTTCGCCCGTGTTTCCATTGGCTTGCCCCTATGCCTTCCGCTCGGCGTTGTTGTCCACGGATTTCCCCCGCTCGTGGCTTTCGTGGGCGCCGCGGCTGCGCGGGCCGTTGAAATATTCCTGTATCCACGGGTGATCCAGTTGCAACAGCTCGGGGATCGTGCCCACGGCCACCACTTTCCTGTCCGCCAGCACCGCCACCCGGTCACAGATGGCATAAAGCGTGTCGAGATCGTGCGTGATGAGGAACACGGTGAGGCCGAGGATGTCGGTCAGCTCGCGCGTCAGGCTGTCGAAGTTGGCCGCCGCGATCGGATCGAGCCCGGCGGTCGGCTCGTCGAGGAACAGCAGCTCGGGATCGAGCGCCAGCGCGCGGGCCAGGCCGGCGCGCTTCCTCATCCCGCCGGAAAGCTCGGACGGATACTTGGCCGTAGAGTCCTCCGGCAACCCGCTCATCACCACCTTGTAGCGTGCGATCTCGTGGCGCAGCTGGGGATCGAGTTCGGGAAAGAACTGCTTCAGCGGGACTTCCACGTTCTCCGCCACCGTCAGGGTGGAAAACAGCGCGCCGCCTTGGAACAGCACGCCCCACCGGCTGCGCACCGCGGCTTCCTCGCCCGGCTCGGCGCCGATGGTGTTCTTGCCGAACACCTCGATCGTGCCCGCATCGGGGATCTGCAACCCGATGATGGACCGCATCAGCACGGATTTGCCGGTGCCCGATCCGCCGACCACGCCCAGGATCTCGCCGCGCCTGACCTTGAGCGAAAGATCCTCGTGAATCACCTGGTGGCCGAAACTGTTGCGCAGCCCTTCGATGACGATCGGATATTCGCCCCCGAAGCTCTCCATCACGTCGTCGCGCGCTTCGACCATGACGTCGTCGCGGATGTGATCCTCGCCGCTCATGCCCAGCCCAGTTCGGTGAAGAACACCGCGAAGAACGCGTCGAGCACGATGACCATGAAGATCGCCTGCACCACCGCCTTGGTCGTCCGCAGGCCCACGTCTTCAGAGCTGCCCTGCACCTGCATCCCCTGGTAACAGCCGGCCAGCGCCACGATCAGGCCGAACACCGGCGCCTTTATCAGCCCGACCCACAGGTCATAGATCGGCACCACTTCCTGGATGCGGCTGAGGAAGGTGAGGAACGGGATGCCCAGCGTCAGGTCGGCGATGAACGCGCCGCCGATAATCGCCACGACGGAGGAGAAGAAGCCGAGCAGCGGCATCATCAGCACCGCCGCCATGACTCGGGGCAGGACCAGCGCTTCCATCGGCGAAACGCCGATCGTGCGCATGGCGTCGATCTCTTCCGTCAGCTTCATCGTGCCGATCTGCGCCGCGAAGGCGGAGCCGGATCGGCCGGCGACCATGATCGCCGTCATCAGCACGCCCAGCTCGCGCAGGGAAAGCCGGCCGGTCAGGTTGATCGTGTAGATCTCCGCCCCGAACTGGCGGAGCTGCGCCGCGCCCTGCTGGGCGATGACGATGCCGATCAGGAAGCTCATCAGCGTGATGATGCCGATGGCGGAAACGCCCACCAGCTCGAACTGGCGCACCAGCGCGCGATAGGCGAAGCGCGTCGGATGCAGCATCACCCGCCCGCTGGCGACGATCATCATGCCCAGGAAGCCGACGAAGCGCACCACGCCGTGGCCGAACGCGATCACCTTTTCGCCGGTATCGGCCGCCACGCGGATCGGCAGCGGCGGGCGTTCGGGGGCGATCGGCGCGGTGCTGGCGCTTTCGCCCACCGTCGCGATCAGCTTGCCCGCCTGCTCGCTCGCGCCCGTGATGGGGGCCTTGTGCTCGTCGGCGAAGCGCCAGACCACCCAGGCGCCCACGGTGTCGATGTCGCCGGCATCGGAGATATCGACGGCCTGCACCGGATCGGTGAATTCGCGCAGCTTGCGGTCGAGCACGCCGATCGTCGCCACCAGCAACGGGCCCTCAAGCCTCACGGTGGTGCGGCCGCCCGCCTCCTGTACGGTGAAATCGGCCCATTCGCGCATGACGGCCATGCTATGCGGACAAATCTCTGTTGCGGCAAGGTATCCCGCAACACCAACCCCCTCATTACCCAAGACATCGCTCCCAGCTTCGTCATTCCGGGAAAAGAGGCGAAGAGCGAAGAGGATCGCGATGAACGCGCAGCCGTTGCCCTGCGCCGGGGACGCTGGCAAAGGCGCAAGCCAAGATGACCAGCGAACTCGCCAAGACATTCGATCCCGCCGCGATAGAGGCGAAATGGTATTCCCATTGGGAAGGCACCGGCCTGTTCCGCCCCGACCGGCCGGACGCGCAGCCTTTCACCATCGTCAACCCGCCGCCCAACGTCACCGGCAGCCTGCATATCGGCCACGCGCTGGACAATACCCTGCAGGACATCGTCGTGCGGTACGAGCGGCTGCGGGGGAAAGACGCGCTGTGGGTGGTCGGCACCGATCACGCCGGCATCGCCACCCAGATGGTCGTCGAACGCCAGCTGGAACAGCGGCAGGACAAGCGCACCAATTACACCCGCGAACAATTCGTGGAGAAGGTCTGGGAATGGAAGGCGGAAAGCGGCGGCGCGATCACCCGCCAGCTCCGCCGCCTCGGCTGCTCGATGGACTGGAGCCGCGAGCAGTTCACCATGGACCCGCACTTCACCCGCGCGGTGACGAAGGTCTTCGTCGATCTCTACAACGAAGGCCTGATCTACCGCGACAAGCGGCTGGTGAACTGGGACCCCAAGCTCAAGACCGCGATCAGCGACCTGGAAGTCGAGACGCGCGACGTGGCAAGCGGCTTCTGGCACTTCCGCTATGCGCTGGCCGACGGCGTCACGCTCGATAACGGCGCGGACCACATCGTCGTCGCCACCACCCGGCCGGAAACCATGCTGGCCGACATGGCCGTGGCCGTCAGCGCCGATGATCCGCGCTACAAGTCCGTCATCGGCAAGGACATCCTCCAGCCGATCACCGGCCGCCGCTTCAAGGTCATCGCCGACGAGCACGCCGATCCCGAACTGGGCTCCGGCGCGGTGAAGATCACCCCCGGCCACGATTTCAACGACTTCGAAGTGGGCAAGCGCGCCGGCATCAAGCCCGCCGACATGCTCAACATGTTCGATGCCGAAGCCCGCGTGGTGCAGACGGCGGACGGCCTGGTGCCCGAGGAATTCCTCGGCCTCGACCGCTTCGAGGCGCGCAAGCTCGTCGTCGAGCGGATGAAGGAACTCGGCTTCCTCGTTCCCTACGTGGACAAAAACGGCGCCGAACACGACGCCGAACCCCGCACCGTCGCCACCCCCTTCGGCGATCGCGGCGGCGTGGTGATCGAACCCTGGCTGACCGACCAGTGGTACGTCGATGCCGAAACCCTCGCCCAGCCGCCGATCCAGGCCGTGCGCGACGGGCGGATCGAGATCGTCCCGAAAAGCTGGGAGAAGACCTTCTTCAACTGGATGGAGAACATCCAGCCGTGGTGCGTCAGCCGCCAACTCTGGTGGGGGCATCGGATTCCGGCGTGGTATGACGAAGACGGCCAGCCCTACGTTGCCGAAACCGAAGAGGAAGCCCAGGCCCTCGCCGGCAACAGGAAGCTGACCCGCGATAACGACGTCCTCGACACCTGGTTCTCCTCCGCCCTCTGGCCCTTCACCACCCTGGGCTGGCCGGATGATCTCCCCTCCCCTTCAGGGGAGGGGCCGGGGGTGGGGGCTGTCGGCATGCGGGACGCCGGATCGACAGGCCCCACCCCAACCCCTTCCCTGAAGGGGAGGGGCTTGTTGGCCCGCCATTACCCCAACGATCTGCTCATCTCGGGCTTTGACATCCTGTTCTTCTGGGACGCGCGCATGGCGATGCAGGGGATGCATTTCATGGGCGATGTCCCGTGGAAGCGGCTGTACCTCCACGGCCTCGTCCGCGCGGCGGATGGGCAGAAGATGTCCAAGTCCAAAGGCAATGTGGTCGATCCGCTGGGCCTGATCGACCAGTACGGCGCCGACGCGCTGCGCTTCTTCATGGCGGCCATGGAAAGCCAGGGCCGCGACGTGAAGATGGATGAAAGCCGGGTGGAAGGCTATCGCAACTTCGCCACAAAGCTCTGGAACGCCACGCGTTTCTGCCAGGCCAACGGCATTGGGGCGAGCACCACGCTCGCCGCGCCCATGGCCACCAGCGCCGTCAATCGCTGGATCGTCGGCGAAGTCGTCGAAACCCTCGAAGCGCTCGACAAGGCGATGGCCGACCTGCGCTTCGACGCCGCGGCCAACACCGTGTACCACTTCGCCTGGAATACCTTCTGCGACTGGTATCTGGAACTGATCAAGCCTGTCTCGAGCGGAGACGAGAGAGGCCGGATCGACGCCGAAAGCCGCGCCGTCGCCGGCTGGGTGCTCGACCAGATCCTGGTCATGCTCCACCCGTTCATGCCCTTCGTCACCGAAGAGCTGTGGCACGCGCAAGGCGAGCGGCCTTACGAGCTGATCGTGGCGAAATGGCCCCAACCGGACGCGACCGTGGATGCCGAGGCCAAGGCGGAAGTCGAATGGCTGATCGCGCTCACCTCCGGCATCCGCGCCGCGAAGAACGAGCTGGGCATCGCGCCCGGCGCGAAGCTCGCTGCCTATCTCGAAAACGCCAGCGCCACCGCGCGCAAGGTGATCGAAGGCAGCGGCGCGGCGATAGAGCGCCTGGCCCGCCTGTCCTCCGTCACCGTCGGCCCGGCCCCGGCCGGCGCCGCGATGCAGGTCGGCGCGGGGGAGGACAGCTTCGTCATCCCGCTGGAAGGCGTGATCGACATCGAGGCCGAAAAGGCCCGCCTGGCCAAGGCTCGAGACGCTTCCGCGAAAGAGCGCGACAGCCTTGCCAAGCGGCTGGAAAATCCCGCCTTCATCGAAAGGGCCAAGCCCGAAGCGGTCGAAAAAGCCCGCGCCGACCACGCCCATCATGCGGCGGAAGTGGGCCGGCTGGAAGCGGCGCTGGCCCGGCTGGGGTGAAGGGTCCGCCGCCCGGACTCGTCACCTCAACCCCACGCCGTCACCCTGAACTTGTTTCAGGGTCCATTTCCCGATTTGACGCGGAGCTCTCCGCTCCGAGCTGGGTCAACCGCAACGCCGTTTCCGCGGCTTGATTCGAAGCAGGCGGCACGATGGATGCTGAACCAAGTTCAGCATGACCCATGAATGGAGGCCGCCTCGCTCCCCACCCCACCACCGCCAAACTTTCCTACCGGCCCCGTTTCCGGCAAAGGCCGCGCGATGATTTCCCCCCGCTCTTCCCTTTTCGTCATCCCCGCGAAAGCGGGGACCCAGTCGGCTCTTGCGCATCCCCGCAACGGTGACCGGGTCCCTGCACTCGCGGGAATGACGCGTCAGGGATGTGCACACGCGGCCCACCCGCAAGGTGACGCTTTCGCCCCCAAGGTGACACATCCACCCCGCAAAGTGACGGTTCGCGCGTTTTCGCCCAGGACACTGTCAACACCGTCAACACCCCCGGCCGGTCCGTGCCGCTAGTCCTCGCCACCACGACCCCGGGAGAGCCGGAGATTTTCGCCTCGCTCCAGGGTGAAGGGCCCAGCATGGGCAAGCCCTGCGCCTTCATCCGCCTGTCGCGCTGCAATCTCGCCTGCGTGTGGTGCGACACCGCCTATACCTGGCGCTTCGAAGGGGACAGCCGCCCGCACCGCTCCGGCCTCGCCTATGATCGCAAGGCCAACCAGGTGACGCTGAGCGAGGAAGACGCCGCCGCGCGCATCGCCGCGCTCGGCCAGCAGCGGCTGGTCGTCACCGGGGGCGAGCCGCTGCTCCAGGCCGCGGCCCTCGCCCGGATGCTGGCGCTGCTGCCCGGCATCAGGGTGGAGATCGAGACCAACGGCACTGTCGCCCCGCCGCCCGCGCTCGATGCGCTGGTGCGGCAATACAACGTCAGCCCCAAGCTGGCGCATTCGGGCAACGCCGCCCTGCTGGCGCTGGTGCCGGAAAGGCTGGCGCAGTGGGCGGCGGAACCGCGCGCGGCGTTCAAGTTCGTGATCGCGGAACCTTCCGACGTTGATGAAGTCCTAGCACTCATGGCCCAGCACGCCGTGCCCCCCGACCGCGTTTACCTCATGGCGGAAGGCACGGATCCGGCCACGCTGGCGCGCCGTGAAAAGTGGCTTGCACAGCTTTGCCTGAAACACGAATTGACTCTGTCCAAGCGATTGCACATCGAACTCTACGGCGACACCCGCGGGACATAGGGGAGGGAAGGCTGATGGCATCACGGCCGCCGGCGATGCGGGGCGATCTCACCGAAGGGCCGGTGATGCGCACGCTGCTCATGTTCAGCGTGCCCATGCTGCTCAGCAACATGCTCCAGTCGCTCAGCGGCACGGTCAACTCGATCTGGGTCGGCCGGCTGATCGGTGAAGAGGCGCTGGCCGCCACGGTCAACGCCAACATCATCATGTTCCTGGTTGCCGGCGCGGCGTTCGGCTTCGGCATGGCCGGCACGGTCAAGATCGGGCAGCGCTTCGGCGCGCGCGATGTCGATGGCGCCCGCCGCACGTTCGGTACGGCAGTGGGCTTTTCGGCCATGCTCATGGTCGCCATCGCGGTGATCGGCTGGCTCGCCGCGCCGCTGCTGCTCGACGCGCTCGAAACGCCCGGCGGCGCCTATCCCCTGGCGCTGACTTATATCCGGCTGATGTTCATCTCCATGCCGTTCATGATGGTCTCGGTGATCCTCACCATGGGCCTGCGCGGCACCGGCGATGCGCGCACGCCGCTGATCTTCATGGGCGTCACCGTGGCGATCGACACCGTTCTCAATCCGATGCTGATCTCCGGCTTCGGCCCGTTCCCGGAAATGGGCATCGCCGGCTCGGCCACCTCAACGATCATCGCCAGCCTGGTCTCGTTCGTGACCATGGTGATCTACGTCTATGCCAAGGACCTGCCCTTGCGCCTGCGCGGGGCGGAACTGCGCTATCTGCGGCCCCGGCGGGAGGAACTGCATTATATCATCACCAAGGGCATCCCGATGGGCGCGCAGATGCTGGTGATGAGCGCGGCCGGCATCATCGTGGTCGGCCTGGTGAACCGCGAAGGACTGCTGATAACCGCCGCCTATGCCGCGGCCATGCAGCTTTTCACTTATATCCAGATGCCGGCCATGGCGATCGGCGGCGCGGTCAGCGCGATGGCCGCGCAGTTCATCGGCGCGAAGAAGTGGCACGCGCTGGACCATGTCACCCGCGCGGGCGTGCTCATCAACTTCGCGCTGACCGGCGCGCTGACCGCGCTGCTGCTGATCTTCGATCGCCCCGCGCTGGTGCTGTTCCTCGGGCCGGAAAGCCCCGCCGTGCCGCTCGCCCGGCACATCCAGTTCCTCGCCGTATGGAGCTTCGTCGTCTTCGGGGTGACCATGGTCTATTCGGCCACGATGCGCGCCGCCAATGCGGTGTGGATCCCGCTGATGATCATCGCCGTGGCGCTCTATCCGGTGCGCCTGGGCTTCTATTTCCTGACTTACGACTGGCTCGGCGCCGATGCGATCTGGCTGTCGTTCCCGGTCGGCTCGGTCGCCGCCCTGGTGCTCGGCTGGTGGTTCTACCACTATTACGACTGGCGCAAGGACGCGCGGGCCGAAACCAGCGAGGAAGCCCAGGAACAGGTGCAATCCGACGGCGAGCCGGCCGGCCGCTACGCGCCCAACCTGTGACATAGCCGGGGCGGCAGGGCGCCGCGCCGGCGAACCGCGCGCTTATTTCCCCTGCGCGCGCCAGCGCTGCACGGTGCGGACCACCTGGTCTTCCTCGCCGCCGCTTTCGCTCCACAACTCGGTGAAACTCGGGTCTTCGGAAGCGGGGCGCTTGGGTTCTTCCAGCGTGTCGAACGACACGCGCACCGGGATCGCCACGCCTTCGCCGCAGATGATGCATTCGCGGTTGCGCAGGGCCGGGATGGAATCGAGGAAGCCGCGCGCCCCTTCGGGCATGGCGGCTTTCACGAACGCCTGGTCGCTGTCGTTGTTGAGCCGCATGGAGATGATCGTCCCGCACTGCGACAGCACGCCTTCGGCCAGATCCGACGGGCGCTGGGTGATGAGGCCCAGCGAAATGCCGTACTTGCGGCCTTCCTTGGCGATGCGGCTGAGGATGCGCCCGACGGAAGAACCCTCGGCATTCTTCTCGCTGGGGACGTAGCGATGCGCTTCTTCGCATACCAGCAGGATCGGCCGCGTCTTCTCCTCGCGGCCCCACACGGCGAAATCGAACACCATGCGGCTCAGCACCGCCACCACGGTGGACGTGATGTCCGACGGCACGCCGGACACGTCGATGATCGAGATCGGCTTGCCTTCCCCCGGCATGCGGAAGATCTTGGAGATGAACTGGGTCATCGTGTCGCCCACCAGCATCCCCGAGAACATGAACTGATAGCGCGGATCGCCCTTCAGTTCGTCCACCTTGGTCTTGATGCGCATGTAAGGGGCCGAGGTGCTCGCCTTGTCGAGCTTGCCCATCTCGTCCTGGATGATGTTGGTCAGGTCGCTGAGCAGATAGGGGATCGGCGAATCCACGGTGATCTTGCCCAGGCTCTCGGCCAGCCGGCTCTTGCCCCGCGCCTTGAGCAGGCACTTGGCCAGGATATCGGCATCCTCCTGCCGGTCGTTGCCGGTGGAAGTCAGGAACACTTCGCAGTGCTCCTCGAAGTTCATCAGCCAATAAGGCATTTGCAGGTTGCCGACATCGAAGATGACCCCGGTGTTCCGGAACGCGGCGGAATACTCGCCGTGCGGGTCGATCATCACGATGTGGCCCTGGGGGGCGCTTTCGCAGATGCGGTGCAGGATCAGCGCCGCGCTGGTGGATTTGCCGGTGCCGGTCGATCCCAGCAGCGCGAAGTGCTTGCCCAGCATCGCATCGACATAGAGCCCGGCGCGGATGTCGCCGGTGGGATAAACGGTGCCGATCTCGATCGCGTTGCGTCCGTCGGACGAATAGATCTGCCGCAAGTCCTCGGTCGTCGCCGGGTAGATCAGCGCGCCGGGGATCGGATAGCGAGTCACGCCGCGGCGGAACCCGCGGATCTTGCCGGTCAGCTTCTCCTCGCGGCCTTCGCCCATGAAATCGATGCCGGCCAGGATCCCGCCGTCGTTGCGCCGGTCCTGCCGCTGGTCGCGCACGCTGGCCAGCAGCCAGCCGTCGCTGGTCTTGATCTTGACCTGGCTGCCGACCTGGCCGGCCAGGGCGATGGACGGGTCATCGTCTTCCATGCATTCGTTGAGCCGCTGCGGATCGAGCGCGATCTGCGATCCCGATCCGGCGATCTCCAGCACCACGCCGATCGGCTCGCTGCCGTTGTCCGCCCTGCCGACCGGCGCCGGGCGCATGCCCAGGTCGATCGCGCCCGGCTCGTCCGCGGGATTGAAGGTGTGGAACGGCGGGTTCGACATATCGCTCATGCAGGGAAATCCGGTCGCTTTGCGCCTGAATTATTCCGCATGGGGTTAAATTTGGGTCAAGACGGCCGTCAGACACCGCCCCGCATGTCAGACCAGCGCGAAGATCCGGCCGGCCAGCCAGCCCATCAGCACCGACAGAACCACCGCGAACAGGCCATAGAGGAAGCCGGAGTTGTCCGCCTGATCGGCCACGAAACGCTCGAACCCCTGCTTGCGCACTTCGACATCGGCGATCGCCGACGCGATCACCCGGCCGCGTGCGATGGCGAAAGTCTCGGCGGTATAGCGGCCCGTCGTCACGTTCGAAGGCAGGGCGATGCGCGCCTGGTAGAGCACCCCGCCGCTGATGGTGACGCCGGCGCCGTCTTCCTGGTACAGGCCCTGCCGCCGGTTCAGGTCCACCAGCCCGCGCGTGAAGCGCGCCTGCTCTTCCGGATCGATCGCCCCGGTGGGGGAAAGCTGGAGGAAGTCCAGGCCCAATTCGTAGATCGCCGCGGTGCGCTCGTCCACGATGTCGCCGATCGGGCGCGAACTGGCCATGGCGAAGAACGCGGGGGCAGACCGGAAGGCCGTGCTGTGCGCGTTGAGCCAGATGCCGAACTTCTTTTCCTTCTCGCGCACCAGGATCGGCTCGGTCGGCCCTTTCAGCACCACCACCACGTCATAAGGCTGGCTGGCGCGCCGCCCCTGGGGATCGAGGATCGCGCCGAACAGCAGCAGTTCGGTGCCGGTGAAGCCCTGGCGCACCTGGATCTCGTGCTGCGAAACCTCGGGCACCAGGATGGGATCGCGCTGCGCCGAAAGGGCGAACAGGGCCAGTACGGCGAACAGGGCGCGGACACAGGCGCCGGCCCCCGTCATAGCGGCAGCACCGTATAGACCTCGTCCGGCCGCACCCCCAGCCCGAAGGCCATCCTCAGGGCGATCACCAGCACGATGATGGCCAGCGCCAGGCGCAGCAGCTCCGGCTTCGCGCTGAGTGCCAGGCGGCTGCCGATCTGCGCGCCGGTGACCGAACCCAGCAGCAGCAGGCCGGCCAGCACGATGTCCACCGCCCTGGTCGTCAGCGCGTGCATCATCGTGGTGATGATGGTGACGAACAGGATCTGGAACAGCGAAGTGCCGACCACGACATTGGCGCTCATCCCCAGGATGTAGAGCATCGCCGGAACCAGGATGAACCCGCCGCCCACGCCCATCAGCATGGTCAGGATGCCGGTGACGAATCCCAGGAACAGGGGCGCCAGGGGCGAGATGTAGAGGCCGGAGCGGTAGAACCGCCAGCGCATCGGCAGGCTGGCGATCAGCGGGTGGTGCCGGCGCTTCGCCGCGCGGGGGCGTTCGCCGCCGGCGCGCAAGGCGCTGATGCTCTCCCGCCCCATGAGGCCGCCGATCATGCCCAGCAGCAGCACGTAGAGGATGTTGATCACCGTATCGATCTGGCCGAGCGATTCCAGCAGGCGGAACAGCAAGGCGCCCACGGCCACGCCGACCACGCCGCCGGCAACGGTGACCGCGCCCATCTGGTAATCGACGCCGCCGCGGCGGCTATAGGCGAACACGCCTGAAACGCTGGCTCCCGTCACCTGGCTGGCGGAGGACGCCGCCGCGACCGTGGGCGGAACCCCATAGAAGATCAGCAGCGGCGTGGTCAGGAAGCCGCCGCCAACGCCGAAAATGCCCGACAGGATTCCCGTCGCCGCACCCAGCAGGACAATCACCAGCCCATTGACCGCCAGGTTCGCGATAGGGAGGTAGACGTCCATGCCTCGCGGTAACGCATGCACGCAAAGGTTTGAAGATGGCGGCTCAGAAACCCGCGGAAAGCGTCAGTGTCGGGGCGCTTGCCGGCTGCGCCTTGCCGGCGATGCGGAAGCGATAATCGGCCGACAGGCGGCCGCGCGCTCCGCCCAGCGGGAAAGTGATCGCGGCGGTCGGCCCCACGTCCATCCGCGACGAACCTTCCTGCGCCCCGCCCCATGCGCCTGCCCCGGTGGACAGTTCGGTATCGCCGGCGCGGGCCAGCGTGCGTTCGGCGCGCACCTGGCCATCCACGTAAGCCGTGGCGAATTCTCCGCCGACATAACCGCCCTGCACGTAAACCTCGCCGCGCAGTGCCAGCGGCAGCGCCGTGGGCGGCAATTCGCTCACCGCATAGACGGCCGGCCGTACATGCCTGCCCGCCTCGCTCTCCCCCAGGCGCAGTTCGGCCACCGTGCGCAACGGCACGCCCGCCAGCGGCCGAAGCGAAAGGCCACCGGCCAGTTCTCTCTCCCGCGATCCGGCCAGGGCGCTGGCGACCCGCACATGCGCGCGCAACTGCGCCGGATCGCCGGGCGACAGGGCATAGCGCACCGTCGCGCCCGCCTGGCTGCGGCCATAGCTCGGGCGGTCGATCAGCGCCGGCCCGCCCTGCCCGCTATCCCGCCGCAGGAGCAGCCACGCGTCGCCTGACCAGCGCGTGCCGGGCACCTGCCGCTGGGGACGGTGCATGGGGGCAAGCTGCGATGGAGCTTCGCGCTCGATGAAGAGGTGATCGGAGGGGCTGGCCTCGGCCGGAGCCGCATAAGCGGGTGGCGGATCGGGTTGCTTGGGAAGCGAGACCGCCCACGCCGGTGACAAGGGGGATGGCGGCGCGAAAGCGACGGCAACGGCGATGACCGGGCGCTCTGGCAACCGGGCATAGCGCGCCAGTGCCGGCGCGGGCGTCGCAGGCGCGCTGCCGGCCTCTTGCTCGCGGGCGGGCGAAACGGGCGCCCGGGCGATGTTCGTCGGCGGCCGTTCCGGCTCGAAGGCTTCCGCGGGCGAGGCGAAGGGGGGTTCCCAAAGCGCCACGCGCAGCGCCAGCCACCCGGCCAGGATCGCGCCGAGCAGCAGCAGCGGCTGGCCACGCATTCCGGTGCGGTCGGTCACGCGGAAGGCCGGACGGGGCGCGCCGTGGGATAGGCGTGGTGGAACGTCTTGTCCCAGCGCGGCTTGGCGCCGAACAGCGCCGCGACATAAGCCGCCAGCGCCCGGCGGCCGGCCATGATCGCGACCACGTTGGTCACCGGTATCCGCGCCAGCGCCCGCACGCCTTCCTGCCAGCCATATTCGCGCGCCGTGAAGACGAAGCGCATGGCGGCGCGCCAGAGGAAGGCCGCGAAGTTGGCCGCCAGCAGCGCATCAAGCAACGGAGCCTCACGCCATAGTGCGGCCAGATCGCCCCTCACACCGAATGTGCGGATCGCCAGCAGCACGGCGCCGAGCACCAGCAGCAGATAGCCGGCGAACAGGACCAGCGCCGTCATCGGCCCGCGCCGGTCACGCAGAAGCATCCAGCGTTCGCCCGCGCCGCCGTTCCACCCCAGCCGGTCCCAGCCCTGCAAGGCTATGCCGTGGATCCAGCGGGCCTTCTGCCGCACGGCATGGTCGATCCGGGCGGGGAAGCAGGCCCGCGTGGCCACAAGCTGGCCGTCCTCCCCGCGCAAGCGCAGAAACCGCGAGCGGCCGCCCAGCGCCCTGATGCGCAGGCCCAGCTCGTAATCCTCGGTAAGCGAATCGGTGGCGAAAGGCCCCGGCCAGCCGGTTCGCGCGGCGAGGACCGCAAGCATCCGGCGCGAAAAGCCGCAACCCACGCCGGCCGCCGGCAGCGAGGCCGCAAGCGCCTCGCGCACGATCATCGCCTTGCCGTGCGCTTCGGCGAATTCTTCACAGTAATGGCTGCCGATCCAGCGCGAGGCGCGCTGCGCTTCGGGCAGGACGGGAAGCTGGATGAAATCGGCCCGTTCCAGCGCGGCGTCCAGCAGCGCCAGCGCCGCCGGATCGACCATGTCCTCCGCATCATGCAGCACGACCAGCCGGAACCCCTGTCCCACACGCGCTTCGTCGGCTTGCATCGCGGCGTAGAGGCGGTTCAGGCAATCGGCCTTGGTGGTCGGGCCATCGGCATCATGGATGACCACCCGCGCTCGCGGGTCCCCACCCGCGCCGCGCATGATCGCCTCCAGCGTATCGGGATCGTTGCGATAGCAGCCGATATACAGCCGCAATTCCGCCTGCGGCCACGCGGCAAGGGCATGGGCCACGGTGTATTCGATGATGTGGCTTTCCTGCCAGGCCGCGATTAGCACCGCCGCCGGGCCGGTGAGCGGGCGCCCCTGCGCTTGGCCGCGATCGATGCGAGGGGTCCGCGCCCGGCCGGTGAGCTTGAGCCAGAGCCACCCCACGTCGATCGCCAGTTCGTCCACGGCGCCGATCAGGAAGAATACGCCGGCAAACAGCAGCAGCTCACGCTCCGCCAGCGCCAGCCATTCGAGCGGCGTCCAGTACCCCACGATATCCCCCAGGAAATCTCTTATTTTTCCTGGGTGTACGTGGTTAACGGCAAGACGCAAGACCCTGCTTGCGTTCAATGCGGTTGCAAGGGCGGGCGCTTTGCCGGAAGGGCAGGCCCATGGCCCCGCCTCGCCTGCTTTCCGCCGCCAGCCGCCCGTTGAAGGCACTGTTCGTCAGCGATGCCTTCGCCGGCGTGCTGCTGATCGTGGTGGCGGTGCTGGCGATCGTCGCCGCCAATTCGCCCCTCGCCGGCGCATACCACCAGGTCTTCCACGGCGAACTCGGCTGGAGTCCCCTTCCCAAGCTCCACACCCTGCACGCCTGGATCAACGATGCGGTGATGGCGGTGTTCTTCTTCGTCGTCGGCCTGGAGGTGAAGCGCGAGATGATCCTCGGCAATCTGGCCACGCCCGCCAGCCGCCGCCTGCCGGTGCTGGCGGCCGCCATGGGCATGGCGATGCCCGCGCTAGTCTATTTTTCGATAGCCGGGGGGGAGCCAGGCCTGGCGCGTGGCTGGGCCATTCCCAGCGCCACCGATATCGCCTTCGCGATGGGCGTGATCGGCCTGCTCGGCAACCGGGTGCCGCCGGCGCTCAGGCTGTTCCTGCTGACGGTGGCGATCGTGGACGATATCGGCGCGGTCCTGATCATCGCGCTGTTCTATAGCCAGGGCCTCTCGTTCGCCTGGCTGCTGGCCGCCGTGCTGGTGGTGGGCGGGCTCGTGGCGCTCAACAAGGCCGGCGTGCGGCAGATCTGGCCTTTCATCCTGGGCGCGCTGCTGCTGTGGTTCTGCGTGCTCAATTCCGGCATCCACGCCACTATCGCCGGCGTGGCGGCGGCGCTGACGATCCCGCTGCGGGCGCGGGGCGGATATCCGATGCTGGAGAACCTGGAACATGCGCTGGTAGGCTGGAACGCCTACCTGGTCGTGCCGCTGTTCGGCTTCGCCAATGCCGGCGTTTCGCTGAGCGGCCTGGGGTTCGACGCGCTGCTGGACCCCCTGCCGCTGGCCATCGGCGCGGGGCTGGTCCTGGGCAAGCAGACGGGCATTTTCGCCAGTATCGTGGCGGCCGACAAGCTGGGTTTCGCGCCGCGCCCGGAAGGGGCGAGCTGGACCCAGATCTGGGGCACCGCCGTGCTCTGCGGCATCGGCTTCACGATGAGCCTGTTCATCGGCGCCCTGGCCTTCCCCCGCCATCCCCTGCTGGTGGAAGAGGCCAAGCTCGGCGTGCTCGCCGGCTCGCTGATCTCGGCGCTGCTCGGTTATGCAGTGCTGCGCCTGGCGCGCGGGCTCAAGGCCTGATCGTCAAGCCTTCGCCACGGGCGCATCTTCGCCCAGGTCTTCGTACCAGGCTTCCACCGGGCCATTGAGCTTGAGCGTCAGCGGGCGCCCCTTGCGGTCCATCGTCTTGCCCGCCTGCACGCGCACCCACCCGCCCGAGATCGAGTATTCCTCGACATTCGTGCGGACCACGCCCTTGAAGCGGATACCGATCCCGCGCCTGAGCTTGTCGGCGTCGAACCACTCGCTCGCGGGATCGATCGCCAGCCGGTCGGGCGGCACGTCAGGCGCGTTCGGCGGGGTCTGGACGGGCTCGGCGGCGGGGGTTTCTTCGCTCATGCCGCGCGCTTAGCCACGCCGGCGCGGGAAAATCAATCCGGCGGCGGGGTTTCCGTCGGCGCCGTGCCCGGTTGCGGCGGGGTTTCGGCCGGCGCGCTGTCGGGCCGGTCGAAATCGCCCTGGCCCGGCTGCACTTCGTCCGGCGTGCGATCCGGGCGGTCGATGTCGGGCTTGTTCGGCACGATTTCGTCCGGCTGCTTGCCGGGATGGTCGCGATCCATGGGGAATGATCCTTTCCCCGATGAAACACCCGGGCGCGCCCTCCCGTTCCGCTCCGGCGGCAGAGCGGCACACGGCCTGCCGTGCCGCTTGCCCTTTCCGGCCCATGCGGCTAACGGCACCACCCTGTTTCGCAGGCGGCAGCCTGCTGGGATTCGTCGGGCCGCGGGCGTGGCGGAACTGGTAGACGCGCTGGATTTAGGTTCCAGTATCGCAAGATGTGGGGGTTCGAGTCCCTTCGCCCGCACCAGTTCCGTCCTGGCGCTGGCTTCGTAGAGGTTTGTTCGAAAAGGCTTATCAATGCAGATCGTCGAAACGGCCAATGAAGGGCTCAAGCGCGCTTACACGGTGAAGATCCCGGCCAAGGAAATCGCCGCGCGGATCGACGCCGAGGTGAAGAAGGTCGCCCCGCAGGTGCGGATGCCCGGCTTCCGCCCCGGCAAGGTGCCCGCGAATCTGATCAAGAAGATGCATGGCGAAGCGCTTCATTCCGATGCGTTCAACGCCAGCGTGCGCGAATCGATCGACACGCTGATGCGCGAGAAGAAGCTGCGCCCGGCGTTGCAGCCCAAGGTCGATCTGGGCGAAGGCTATGCCGAGGGCAAGGATGCCGAGCTGACGGTGGAGCTGGAAGTGCTCCCCGAGATCGAGGCGCCTTCGATCGAAGGCCTCAAGCTCGAAAAGCTGACCGTGGCGGTGGCTGACGAGCAGGTGGAGGAATCGCTCCAGCAGCTCGCTTCCAACCAGAAGACCTACACCGACGCGCCCAAGACGAAGAAGGCGGCGGACGGCGACCAGCTGATCATCGACTTCGTGGGCCGCGTGGACGGCCACGAGTTCGAAGGCGGCAAGGCCGAAGGCGTGCCGCTGGTGATCGGTTCCGGCCAGTTCATCCCCGGTTTCGAGGAACAGCTCGCCGGCGTGAAGACGGGCGATACGAAGACGATCAAGGTAACCTTCCCCGTCGATTACCCGGCCCCCGATCTCAAGGGCAAGGAAGCGGAATTCGATATCACCGTTCAGCAGGTCAAGGTGGCCGGCGAAACCAAGGTGGACGAGGATTTCGCCAAGGCGCTGGGGCTCGACAGCCTCGACAAGCTGAAGGAACTGCTGAAGGCCCAGCTCGAACAGGAAACCGCCGGCCTCACCCGCACCCAGATGAAGCGCCAGCTGCTCGACAAGCTGGCGGCGGACCACGATTTCGCCGTGCCCCCCACCATGGTGGAGGCGGAGTTTGAGCAGATCTGGCAGCAGCTCCAGGCGGAAATCGCCAAGGAAGAAGATCCCGAGGCAGGCCTCAAGGAAATCGAGGCGGAGAAGGACGATTACAAGCGCATCGCCGAACGGCGCGTGCGCCTGGGCCTGCTGCTGTCGGAAATCGGCCAGAGCAACAATGTCGAGGTTTCGGCCCAGGAAATGGGCATGCTGATCCAGCAGGCCGCGCAGCAGTATCGCCCGGAAGATCGGGAACGGTTCGTCGAATACGTCCGCCAGGATGCGATGGCCCAGGCCCAGCTGCGCGCCCCGCTCTATGAAGACAAGGTCGTCGATTTCCTGTTCGACAAGGCCGAGATCACCGAACGACAGGTGAGCCGCGAGGAACTCGAAGCCGCGATCGAGGCCGAGGAAACCGCCCCGCCGCCGGCCAAGCCCGCGGCCAAGAAGGCCACCGCCAAGAAGCCGGCCGCCAAGGCCGAGGCTCCGGCGAAGGACAAGCCGGCCAAGGCTCCGGCTAAGAAGGCCGAAGCGCCGGCCAAGGAAGACGCCAAGGCCCCGGCCAAGAAGGCGCCCGCCAAGAAAGCCGCGCCCGCCGAGACGGAGAAACCGGCCGCCAAGGAAAAGCCAGCCGCCAAGAAGGCCGCGCCGAAAAAGGCCGCCGCCAAGAAATAACACCTACCGCTCACTCTTGGGCACACCACGGGGCCGGGCCGCAGCAAAAGCGCCCCGGCCCCGTTTGCTTCACCCCCATGAATCGTCATTGCGAGCGTAGCGAAGCAATCCAGGGCGTATCGCGTTGTGGCCCTGGATTGCTTCGCTACGCTCGCAATGACGATTCCGGGGGTTGGGAATGCCATAGCGTAGGCGCGTAGGGGGTTGGGGTTGGGGGCGCCCCGCCCTCTAGAAGCTGCCCTTCACCGTCAGGCGATAGATCGTCGAGATATTGAGCCGGCGGCGTTCGATGAACTCGATCGGGGAACGGTCGCGCAGGCCGGCGTAGACCGTGCGATCGAAAATGCCCTGCCCGCCGGTCAGGTTTGACTTGCACGCTCAAAACAGTGCGGCGCGAGCGCTTCGACCAACCGCCGATCCTGCCTGTCGAATGCAATACGCGTCTTGCGGCTTTGCCTCGATTCCCAATTTCATCCGGCTGCCCCCGATGAGACACCGGGAAGGATCGCTCTTGAACAACCGCGGGCGACACGCGACATAGGCGCGGCATTCTGACGAGAGGACTTTCATGATCGATCTGTTCGGCGATTCCGGCGCCCAGGGGAAATTTCACACCGATCCCGTCACCGGCGCTCTCGTCCCGGTGGTGGTCGAAAGCACCAGCCGGGGCGAGCGCAGCTTCGACATCTTCAGCCGCCTGCTGCGCGAACGAATCGTGTTCGTGACCGGCCAGGTGGAAGACACGATGGCCAGCCTGATCGTGGCCCAGCTGCTGTTCCTCGAAAGCGAGAACAGCCAGGATATCTCGATGTACATCAATTCGCCTGGCGGCGTGGTGACGGCCGGCATGGCGATCCACGACACCATGCAGTACATCAAGCCCAAGGTCCGCACCGTGTGCATCGGCCAGGCGGCGTCGATGGGCAGCTTCCTGCTCGCCGCGGGTGAGCCGGGGATGCGCGTGGCCCTGCCCAATGCGCGGATCATGGTCCACCAGCCGTCCGGGGGCGCGCGCGGCATGGCCTCCGACATCGAGATCCAGGCCAAGGAAATCCTGCGCATCCGCAAGCGGATGAACGATCTCTACGCTAAATATACCGGCAAGACGCTGACCGAGATCGAGAAGGCGATGGATCGCGACACCTTTCTGGAAGCCGAAGAGGCGCTTGCCTTCGGCATCGTGGACAAGGTCTTCGCCCATCGCCCGAAGGACGAGGAAGCGGCCAATGCCAGCGGCAGCGGCGGGGCGCCGGAATAACCCCCGCGCGCCGCGATCGGGGCGAAACCTTTTGCCACCGAATTGTAGCAATTTGGCAACCTTGCCCCTTCAGGCTGGAGCAAGCCGTGGGTTTTAGGGTTGTTGCGATTGATATTGACACCTTCGGGTTTACATTCCCGGGGGCGAATCCCGTCGCGGCCCAATTCCGGTCCGTGCCGGGGACATGGACGAGAATATGACGAAACTGAGCGGTTCCGACAGCAAGAGCACTCTCTACTGCAGCTTCTGCGGCAAGTCGCAGCACGAAGTGCGCAAGCTGATTGCCGGCCCCACCGTGTTCATCTGCGATGAATGCGTGGAGCTGTGCAACGACATCATCCGCGAGGAAACCAAGGGCGGGATCGCCGGCAAGAAAGACGGCGAAATCGCCACGCCGCACCAGATCTGCGAAACGCTCAACGATTATGTCATCGGGCAGGACCGCGCCAAGCGGGTGCTCTCGGTCGCGGTGCACAATCACTACAAGCGGCTGAAGCACAGCGGCAAGGCCGGCGATGTGGAACTGGCCAAGTCCAACATCCTGCTCGTCGGCCCCACCGGCAGCGGCAAGACGCTGCTGGCGCAGACGCTGGCGCGCACCTTCGACGTGCCTTTCACCATGGCCGATGCCACCACGCTGACGGAAGCCGGTTATGTGGGCGAGGATGTGGAGAACATCATCCTCAAGCTGCTCCAGGCCAGCGACTACAACGTCGAGAAGGCGCAGCATGGCATCGTCTACATCGACGAGATCGACAAGATCACCCGCAAGGCGGAAAACCCCTCCATCACCCGCGATGTTTCGGGCGAAGGTGTGCAGCAGGCGCTGCTCAAGCTGATGGAAGGCACCACCGCCAGCGTTCCGCCGCAGGGCGGGCGCAAGCATCCGCAGCAGGAATTCCTGCAAGTGGACACGACCAACATCCTGTTCATCTGCGGCGGCGCGTTCGCGGGGCTGGAAAAGATCATCGGCGACCGCCTGCAGAAGCGCTCGATCGGCTTCGGCGCGCATATCGCCGATCCGGAACAGGCCCGCGTGGGTGAAATGCTCGAAAAGTGTGAGCCGGAAGATCTGCTCAAGTTCGGGCTGATCCCCGAATTCGTCGGCCGCCTGCCGGTGATCGCCACGCTGCACGATCTCGACGTGGCCGCGCTGGTGCAGATCCTCAAGGAACCGAAGAACGCTCTGGTCAAGCAGTACCACAAGCTGTTCGAGCTGGAGGATGTGGAACTGACCTTCACCGACGACGCCCTCCAGGCGATCGCCAAGAAGGCCATCAAGCGCAAGACCGGCGCACGCGGCCTGCGCTCGATCGTGGAGGCGATCCTGCTCGACACCATGTTCGACCTGCCGAGCATGGACGACGTGAGCGAAGTGGTGGTGGACAAGGACGTGGTCGAAGGCCGCAAGGAACCGATCCGCGTCGTCTCCAGCGACGGCAAGAAGAAAGAAGAAGCGGCTTAAACCGGGCGCGGGGCGCGAGGTCGGGATGGCAATCCTCGCCTTCGCGCTCGGGGCCTTGTTTTCGGCGCCGCTTTGGCTGGTATCGCGCCATTTCGCCCCTCGCTTCGAGAACTGCGAGCGCGTGGCGATGAACTGGTCATTGGACGGCAGGCCGGATTACTACGCCTCGCCGCGCATGGCTCTTACCCTATCCCCTGTCATCGGCACCGTGGCGCTCCTGCTTCTTGCCGGTGGAATCGCTTTCGCCACTCCCTTGGAAGACCGGATCGCCGCCTTGGCGGTGATCCCCTTCGCCGGTCTGGTCTTCCTCGGCATCCACGCCACCCACATGCATTTCGCGGCACGCGCAGCGGCAGCGGCAGCCTCTCGGGACAGCTGATCCCTTCTCGGCGAGGGGCGGGACTATTTTCCCCGCTCGACCAATGCCGTCAGCCGGGCAAAACGCTCCGGCGGCAACAGCTCCGACGGCCGGTAATAGGCTTCAAAAGCCGGAATGCCTTCCGGCAGGGCCACCCAGGGCATGCGGCTCCCGGTGAAAACCACCGCGTCGGGCCGGAACGCGCCCGGTTCATCGAAAGCACCCACGCGAATGCCCACGCCTGCACGGCCGACGCGCGGGTAATAGCTGAACAGCGCGGTTCCACACTCTGCGCAGCGGCTGACCACATGCTCCCCGCCGCTGCCGGAGGTGAACGTGCTTTCCGCCAGGTTGCCGCCCAGCATGGCCAGGCGTTCGCTTTCGTAGAAGGCGTTGACCACACTGGTGGAGCCGGTCTGCCGCTGGCACAGCCGGCAATGGCAGTTGTTGACGTAGATCGGCTCTCCCTCAACGCGGAACCGCACCGCGCCGCAGCCGCACCCTCCTTCGTGAACCTGCTCCATCACCAGCCTCCCCGGCCTCAGCCGCAGTCCACGCAGTGCTCGTCCTCGCCCGTCTCCACCTGCACGGTGGTGTGGCCGATGCCGAAGCGGTGCTCCAGCTCGTGGGCCAGCCCGTGCAGGAAGGTATCGCCCGATTGCCCGCCCGGCATCACCAGATGGGCGGTCAGCGCGGTCTCCGTGGTACTCATCGGCCAGATGTGCAGGTCATGCACCGCCACCACGCCCGGCAATCCGCCGAGGTAAGCCCGCACCGCGGTCTCGTCCACGGAATCGGGCACGGCCAGCAGGCCCATCTTCACGCTGTCTTTCAGCAGGCCCCAGGTGCCCCAGCCGATCACCGCGACAATGAACAGGCTGGTCACCGGATCGACCCACAGGGCCCCGGTCAACAGGATCACCGCGCCCGCCACCACCACGCCCACCGAAACCAGCGCATCGGCCGCCATGTGCAGGAAGGCGCCGCGGATGTTGATGTCGCTCTTGCGCCCGCTGGCGAACAGCAGCGCGGTCGCCCCGTTGATGAGGATGCCCACGCCCGCCACCACGATCATCGTCCAGCCTTCCACCGGCGCGGGGGTGAACAGGCGATCCAGGGTTTCGAGCAGGATCGCCCCCAGCGCGACCAGCAGCAAGGCCGCGTTGGCCAGCGCAGCCAGGATCGAACTAGCCTTGTAGCCATAAGTGAAGCGCCCGCTGGCCGGCAGCGTGCTCATGTATGCGGCACCCCAGGCGATCACCAGGCTGAGCACATCGGACAGGTTGTGCCCGGCATCGGCCACCAGCGCCATCGAGCCCGACCAGATGCCGAACCCCGCCTCGACCAGCACGAACACGGAATTAAGCGCGATGCCGATGGCAAAGGCGCGGCCATAGCCCCGCCCGCCCGCCAGCCCGCCTGCGGGCCCATGCGAATGCCCATGCGAATGATGGTGGCCTGTCACGCGCTCACTCGTAGACGCAGGCGTCCAGGCCGTCACGCCGCACCGCGCCGATGCGCGCCTGGATGGTGTTGCCATAACGCCGGGTGAAGCCGCTCGGGCTTACTACCGCGCGCTGCTTGGGCAGCGGCAGGGCGGCCGCGATGCGGGCGGCTTCGGACCGGCTGAGGCGCGCGGCGGAATGATGGAAATAGCGCTGCGCCCCCGCTTCCACGCCATAGGTGCCGATGCCCGTCTCGGCGACGTTGAGATAGACTTCGATGATCCGCCGCTTGCCCCAGATCTGTTCGATCAGCACCGTGAACCAGGCTTCCAGCCCCTTGCGGAAATAGCCGCCGCCTTGCCACAGGAACACGTTCTTGGCCGTCTGCTGGCTGATGGTGGAGCCGCCGCGGATGCGGCCCCCCTTCGCATTGCGCTCGATCGCCTTCTCGATCGCCTCGCGATCGAAGCCGTTGTGGCTGCAGAACTTGCCGTCCTCCCCGGCGATCGCGGCCGAAACCATGTTCCGGTCGATCCGGCTCAAGGGCGTCCAGTCCTTGGTGATGCCGTTCTTGTCCATCAGCATCGTCGCCGTAACCGGCACCGGAACGAAACGATAGAAGATCACCAGCGCGAAGCTGAGGCCCACGAACCCAAGCACCGTCCAGAACAGGAAGCGCAGCACGCGGAGCATGCGGCTCACCTAACGGGCCCGCGCGGGCTATGCAATCGGCGCCCCGCCTCTATTTCCCCCCGCCGCGCCGCCAGGCGAAATACTCGCTCAACGCCGCCAGGCGATCGGCGGCGGGCACCGGGATCGGCCTGGCTTCCGCGCCCAGTTCCATCACCGTCGGCCTTCCGGGTGCGAACTCGGGCCACGCGGGAAGCCCCTGACCGTTCGGATTTCCGCTTTTCGCGAAGTTGACCCAATAACCCTGGAGTTGCCGGCTGAGCGCGCGGTCGGCCTCGCTCCAGGCCGCCCGGCCGGACCGCTTGTCCTCGTTCCCGAAGACAAAGGCCACTTCGCTGCCGTGCGCGCTGCCATCCGGGCTTTGCGCCGTGGGGCGGTGGAACCAATAGGCATAGACCGGACGCGTGCCTTTCTCCGCCTGCAGGCGCGCCCAGGTGAAGCCGTTCCATACGAAGCTGTCCGTGCGCAAACGCGCGCTGGAGCGCGTGGCTTCGGCTTCGGTCGCGTGGGGATATAGAGCGAGGATCGTCTCCGCCTTCGCCCCGTATCCCTCGCGCACCTGCTTTTCGAACTGTTCCGGCGTCACTGGATTGCCGCCGCTGCCCCATTCGTTCGAGGTATGGCCTACCAGCAGCGGCACGTCGCTGAACTGCCCGGCCTGCCAAAGCGGGAAGAAATCGCCCGGAATCACGTGGCCGTCCGCCGCCGGGGCAAAGCGCGGCGCGCCGGGCGCACGCTGTCCGTCATCCAGCGCCTTGGCCGAAAGGGCCCGCGCCTCCCCCAGCGTGTGTGCGCCCAGGGTTTCGAGCCAAGCTTTCCCGTTCGCTTCGGCGAAAGCCAGCGTCGGGATCCCGCCGCCCGCTTGCCCTGCCGCGCTCTGCAACGGGGCGAAGCTCGATCCGCTTTCGGATATGGCCTTGTGGAACAGGCCCCTGGCCAGCGGTGAGGCGACAAGATCGCTCACCGCCTGCCCGCCCGCCGAATGGCCCATCACGGTGACATTGCCCGGATCACCGCCGAACCGCGCGATGTTGTCCCGCACCCATTGGAGGCCGGCGATCTGATCTAGCAGCCCGTAATTGCCCGATCCGTGCCCGCTTTCGGCCGAAAGCTCCGGCGTGGCGAGGAAGCCGAACGGGCCCAGGCGATAATTGATCGCCACGAACACCACGCCCTGCCGCGCGAAGTTCGCGCCATCGTAGAGCGGCACGCTGCTCATCCCCGAATTGAACCCGCCGCCATAGAACCAGGCGATCACCGGCAGCTTGTCGGTGGGCGCGCCCGCCGGGGTCCACACGTCGATGTAGAGACAATCTTCGCTGAGCGGCGCGGTCGAGCCCATCTGCCGCGCCAGCTGTTCGCCTTGCATGCAGGCCGGGCCGAATTCGGTGGTCTTGCGCACCCCCACCCACGGGACGGGCGGTTGCGGCGCCTTCCAGCGCAGATCGCCGGTGGGCGGGGCGGCAAAAGGGATGCCCTTGAAGATGGAAAGGCCGCCTTCGACCCCCCCTTCCACCGCCCCGCCGGCCACGTCCACCTGGCGGATTTCCGCCAGAGCCGGGCTTGCCGCAAGCACCAGAACCAGCGCGGCGCAGATTGTCTTCATCATGCCTCTCCCGTTCGTCAGCGAACAGGTGTGCCGCAACTCGCCCGGCGAATCCAGCTAGCGCAAGGTGCGCAAGGTGATCGAATGGCGGGTGCTTTCCATCGGGGCGATCGAATGTTCCCAGTCCTGCCGCACTTCGCCCGCCAGGCGATAAAGCGAACGCGGCGGCAGCAAGAGCTTGCGGCGCTCGAACCCCGTGGCGGTGCGCCGTCGCAACCGCAGGACACAGGGGGCGCCGAGCGAAAGGCCCAGCACCTCGCCGTATTGCGGCCGGTCGCGATGCCAACCGATGCCCGCGCCGGGGTCATACCGCAGCAGCAGCACCTGCTCGAGCGCTTCCGGGCGCAGTCCCGCCAGGGGCGCGAGTTTCTCGCGCAAGGCGATCAGCCAGTCAGGCAGCGGCGGAGCTTCCGTCACGCGGGCGCGCTGATAGTCATAGGCGCTGCCATAATGCGCGGTGAGCCGCTTGCCGCGCCACTGGCCGAACACGAACGGCGCCAGCGGCGCGGCATCGATCCGCGCGCGAAGCGCCGGTTCCTCCGCCTCGCTCACCGCCTCGGGCACGAATAGCAGGCCCGGCACGACGGGGACGGGCTCGGCCCGCGCAAACAAGTCTCCTTGGATCGCCATCGCACTCTATATGGGAACGATGCAGGCGCAGACGATCCTTTCCTTCGAGACCCGCGGCCCCGCGCTGTACGACATCACCGGCGAGGTGGCCCGCTGGGTGCGCGAAACGGGTGTGGCCAACGGCCTGCTCACCCTGTTCTGCCAGCACACCAGCGCCAGCCTGCTGATCACCGAAAACGCCTCCCCCGCCGTCCACCGCGACATGTTGCGCTGGCTTGGCCGACTGGCCCCCGAAGGCCGCGATTACGAGCACGCGGCCGAAGGGCCCGACGACATGCCCGCCCACCTCAAATCCGCGCTCACCGGCAATAGCCTGACGATCCCCGTCGGTGACGGGCGCCCGCTCCTCGGCACCTGGCAAGGCATCTACCTCGCCGAACACCGCCACGCCCCGCACCGCCGCAAGGTCGTGGCGCATGTCATAGGGGACTGATCCGAAGTGGACGCGGTTCTTCTTGCAGCCTATATGTGAATCACACACATGACGGCATGGAGTTCGCGTTCGATCCGGCCAAGGATGAAGCCAATCGGTTCAAGCATGGATTGCGGCTGAGTTTCGGCAAAAGGATTTTCGATGACCCGCGGATGGCATTGATCCCGACGATCCGCCTCGGGGACGAGGAAGAACGGTGGAAGGCGGTCGGTATGGTGGACGGTAAGCTCTACACCGCCGTGCATGTCTGGCGAGGTGAAGTGATCCGCTTCATTTCCGTCAGAAGGAGCAACCCAGGTGAACAAAGAGACTACGATCGCAATTCCGGCTGATCCGAATGATCCCGAGGATCGGGATGTTTCGGTCGCCGGTCTGGAGCGGGCTCATATGGGGCGTCGTTTCCGGATCCTGCGCCACAAGCTCGGCATGACTCAGGAACAGTTCGCCAAGGCCTTTGGCATCCCCCTCACCAGCCTGCGGCAATATGAAATGGCGCGCTACATGCCGCCGCCGGCGGTGCGCGCCTATCTTAAGGTTATCGAGGCGGAACCGGACATGGTGCGCAAGGCGGTTGCCGGCTAGACGCGCCCCAGGTCCCCCAGCCCGATCGTGCCGCTGGCCATGTCCAGCATCCGGTCGAGGCTTTTCTTGGCGGCGATGCGCAGGTTTTCCTCGATCTCGATCCGCGGCTCCAGGTCGCGCAGGGCCACGTAGAGCTTCTCCACGGTGTTGAGCGCCATGTAGGGGCAGATGTTGCAGTTGCAGTTGCCGTCAGCCCCCGGCGCGCCAATGAAGCGCTTTTCGGGCAGCGCCTTTTCCATCTGGTGGATGATGTGCGGCTCCGTCGCCACGATCAGCGTGTCGCCGGTGAAGGTCCGCGCGAATTGCAGGATCGAGCTGGTGGAGCCGACATGATCGGCATGGTCGATGATGTGCGGCGGGCATTCCGGGTGCGCGGCCACGGGCGCATCGGGATATTGCGCCTTGAGCTTCATCAGCTCGCGCTCGCTGAACGCCTCGTGCACGATGCACACGCCGGGCCACAACAGCATGTCGCGATCGAACTTGCGGTTGAGATAGCCGCCCAGGTGCCGATCCGGCCCGAAGATGATCGGCTGATCCTTCGGGATCTGGCTGATGATCGTTTCCGCGCTGGAACTGGTGACGATCACGTCGCTCAGCGCCTTCACCTCGGTGGAGCAGTTGATGTAAGTCAGCGCGATGTGATCGGGATGAGCCTCGCGGAAAGCCTTGAACTTCTGCGGCGGGCAGGAATCCTCCAGGCTGCATCCGGCATCCATGTCGGGCAGGACGACGATCTTGTCCGGGCTGAGGATCTTGGCCGTATCGGCCATGAACTTGACCCCGCAGAAGGCGATCACATCGGCGTCCGTATCTGCCGCCTTGCGCGAAAGCTCCAGCGAATCGCCGACGAAATCCGCCAGATCCTGCAATTCCGGCTTCTGGTAATAATGCGCCAGGATCACGGCATTACGCTCTTTGCGCAGGCGATCGATCTCGGCGCGCAAGTCGGCGCCGACGGGCGGCTTGGTGAGCTGGCTGGTCATGCCGGAGAGATAGGCGCGTCGCCCCTCCCCGGCAAGCCGACTACCCCCGCCGGGCGAAGGGTGATCGCACGTGGTCGAAATACGCGTCGAGGACACTCGCCCAAAGCCTTCGTCATTGCGAGCGTAGCGAAGCAATCCAGCGCGGCAGCGCAATGCGCTCTGGATTGCTTCGCTACGCTCGCAATGACGATCCAGAGGTTAGATCAGAGGTTGAGAATGTGCCTCGACGATTCAGAGGCCGAACAATGCCCCTCCAACCCTAGCGCGTGGGCACGGCCTCGCCGTCGAAGCGGACGTTCACCGTCACATTGCCGTAACCGGCCACCTGGAGCGGGATGGCGAGGTTCTGGCGGATCGCCTCTTTCGCGGCCGTGCGCGCCAGGCCCATCAGCACCGGATTGGCCGCCTGCTCCTGCGCCTGCTGTTCGGCCAGGCGCGTATTGTCGCGGGTCAGCTTGTCCTGCGCGTCACGGCTGATCCAGATGCCTTCGCGCAGATATTGCGCGCGCGCCTCGTCGAGATTGGGCCGGCCGACTTGCAGCGGCGGCAATTGCACGTCGAGCGTGTGCGCCCCTTCGTCCCAGCGCATCCGGCCGCGATCCATCTGCGACAGGTCGAGCGTATAGTCGACCCGCGCCGGGATCACCGCCACCTGGCGCGACTGGACCAGGCCCAGATAGCGCGCATCCGTGCTCGCCACGACCGGCGAGAGCTGGGCCGAGAACACCGTCAGCCGGTTCTGCTTTTCGAAGGCGACCAGGCTGGTGGCGAGCGGATCGCCGTAATCCCGCGGCCCGAACGCGCGCCAGGCGAGCCAGGCGCTGATCGCCAGCATGAGGATGAACAGGAACCACGGCACCGCCTGCAGGCGCGCCAGCGGCCGTTCCTGCCGTGGCAGCGCACCCAGCGCGGTCTGCTCCCTGGTCAGCTTGTGCTCGTCCATATCTCTCCCCTTCGGGCCACCCGGGCCCGTCGTTCCAGATCGATCAGGTGCGCCTTCACCGATTGGCCCGCCGCCGGCCGCAGGCGCGGGTCTATCCCCTTGTACATCAATGATACCAAGTCCCCGACATCCCGCCCCTCCTGGTCGAGCAGGCGGAGTATCTGCCGCTCGCGCTGGCGCCTGTGGCCGATCATCCCGCGCACAAGCTGCCGGGGATTGGTCACCTGCGGCCCATGCGCCGGATAATAGACCCGATCGGCCCGTGCGTGGAGCGTCTCCAGGCTCGCCATATAGGCCGCCATGTCGCCGTCCGGCGGGGCGACCACGCTGGTGGACCAGCCCATGACATGATCGCCGGTGAACAGCGCGCCGGTTTCCTCCAGCGCATAGCACAAGTGGTTGGAGGTATGGCCGGGCGTCGCCAGCGCGGTCAGCGTCCAGCCGGGGCCGGCAATGCTTTCTCCGTCCGCCAGCACCCGGTCGGGGGCGTAATCGGGATCGAACGGGGCATCGGCGCGCGGCTCGTCGCTTTGCAGCACCAGCGGCGCGCAGCCGATCACCGGCGCGCCCGTCCGCGCGGCAAGCGGGGCGGCCGCGGGCGAATGATCGCGGTGGGTGTGGGTGCAGCAGATCGCCAGCACCGGCTCATCCCCAATCGCCGCCTCCAGCGCGGCCAGGTGTTTCGCCTCGGCCGGGCCGGGATCGATCACCGCCAGCCCCTCGCCCGCGCCGACCAGGTATGTCTGCGTGCCGGTGTATGTATAGGGGGAGCCGTTGGGCGCGAGCACGCGCCGAACCAGGGGTTCGAGGGGCTCGGCAAGGCCCGTGGGCCAGGGGTGCGGCGGCAGCGGCATGCAAGGCGATATGGGGGCGCTGCCGGGACAAGTCACCCTCCGCGGCGCGTAAGGCGCTGACGCTAAAGGCTGGCCACGGCCTTCCCCAGCCGGTCGCGCAGGCGATGGACCGCGCCCGGCGACGCCGCGAACTGCTCGTGCCAGGCTTTGTCCAGCCGCTCCACCCGGGCATAGAAGCGCTGGGTGCGGCCGACCAGGTCCATCAGCTCGCTCGGCAATTCGGCGATGGGCTCCGAAGGCGATTCCGCCGGCGGCCGACGCAGGCGGCCGTGGCGGCGCAGCTGGAATTCCGACAGCTCCCCGGCGAAATAGGCCCGGCGATTGAGCAGCCAGGCAATCGCGTGCATCATCCGGGTGGTGGTGCGCAGCGCCTCGCACGACAGGGCGACCCGGGCCAGATCCTCGTTCCGCGAGGCAAGCGCCAGCCGGCCCGAAAGGTCGAACGCGGCGCGCGCTTCATCGGCCAGCACCAGCGCTTCCCAGTAAAGCGTCTCGACTATTGTCGGGCTCAGATCGGCGGTTCCGGCCATATAAACCGTCACGTTATCGCAACTGGGCAGCACCGCGCCAGTTCCCCCGGCCCGTTTTTCCGCCGTTCCCGAACTCTGTCCCGAATAGATACGGGGAACCACTTAGGCGATGATATCGGGCGTCAGGTAATCCTCGATCATCGCGATCTGGTCTTTCAGGCGCAGCTTGCGCTTCTTGAGCCGGGCGATCTGCAACTGGTCCTGGCTTTCCGCCGCGCTCAGCGCGGCGATCGCCGCATCCAAATCGCGATGCTCGACCCGCAAGCCCGCCAGCCGCTTGCGCATCTCCTCTTCGGTCACCCGGCCACAACCCCCTATCGCAAGCGCTGCTGAAAGCCGGCCCCGCATCCCGTCGGAAGGGCGCCGCATCGCCCGGGCGCGCCACTTCGCCGCAGCCAGGGTTTGAAGCCTTAAGCCTTCTATGATTTGATGACAATCGGCGGCGCGCGGGCTTTCCCGCGAGTCGCCGGCGGGGGTCGCAAACCGGGGGCCCTTTCCTGGGCGCCCAACCACAGGAGAATGCGTATGGAAGCCTCGCATGTCGCCGCCCTTCAGGCGAAGCACGAAGGGCTGGAGCAACGCCTCAGAGAAGAAATGGCGAGGCCTGCTCCCGACAGTACGATGGTCCAATCGCTCAAGAAGCAGAAGCTCAAGATCAAGGAGCAGATGGCGCATATCTATATCTAGCGCCACGATCAGGTAACGGCGTGCCGCGGGCCCGATGGGGCTCGCGCCCGCCGGGAACGTTTCCCAAATCCGGCCTAATGCGATAGGCGATAACCATGTCCGCCGTCGCCGCCGCCCGCCTGATCCTCACCCGCCTGCGCGAAATCATGCAGGCACGCACCCATGCCCAGGGCAAGCTCAACCAGGTGGTCGAGATCATCGGCGATTCGCTGCACAGCGAAGTCTGCTCGATCTATCTCCTGCGCGAAGGCATGTTGCAGCTCTTCGCCACGCGCGGCCTGAACCAGAGCGCGGTCCATGTCACCAAGCTGGCGGTCGGCGCCGGCCTGACCGGCACGATCGCCCAGAACATCGAGACGCTGAACCTGGCGGAAGCGGCGACGCATCCCGAGTTCCAGTACCGCCCCGAGACGGGGGAGGAAAAGTTCCATTCCTTCGCCGGCGTGCCGATCGTGCGGCGCGAACGGGCGATCGGCGTGCTCACCGTGCAGCATACCGAGCCGCGCCGTTATGAAGAGGTGGAGATCGAGGCGCTGCAGACGGTCGCCATGGTGCTGGCCGAACTGATCACCAATGCCGGCCTGGTGGATGACGAGAGCACCGCCGGACTCGACGCCGCCCACGCCGGGCAGGAAGTGCTGCCGGGCCTGCAACTGGTGAAGGGCCTCGCCTTCGGCCAGGCGGTATTCCACCAGCCGCGCATCGTCATCGAACAGACGGTGGCCGAGGATATCGAGGCCGAGCGGCAGCGGGTCTATCTCGCCTTCGACCGGATGCGCGAGCAGATCGAGCAGATGGCCGGCCAGGCCGAATTCGGCGTGGATGGCGAACACGAGCAGGTGCTCGAGACCTACAAGATGTTCGCCTATGACGAAGGCTGGAGCCGCCGGATCAACGAGGCGATCGATTCCGGCCTTACCGCCGAAGCGGCGATAGAGCGGGTCCAGCAGCGCACCCGGATGCGGATGCGCGAGATCCAGGATCCCCTGCTGCAAGACCGGATGCACGATCTGGAGGATCTGTCGAACCGGCTGCTGCGCATCGTCTCGGGCCAGCTCGGCACCGCCGCCAGCCTGGGCCTGCGCGGCGATTCGATCCTCATCGCCCGCAATCTCGGCCCGGCCGAGCTGCTTGAATACGACAAGCGCCGGCTGAAAGGCGTGGTGCTGGAGGAAGGCTCGCTCACCGCCCACGTGGTGATCGTGGCGCGGGCGATGGGCATCCCGGTGCTCGGCCGCGTGCGCAATGCGCGCGGGTTGATCCGCGAGGGGGACCAGCTCCTGCTCGACGGCGATGGCGCGCAGCTAACCGTGCGCCCGGCACAGGGCGTGCTCGATGCCTTCGACGCCCGGCTCACCCGCAGCCGCGAAAAGCAGGCCAGCTATGCCCTGATGCGCGAGGTGGAACCGTTCACGCGTGACGGCGTGCGCATCGAAGTGATGATGAACGCGGGCCTGCGTGACGACATGCCCATGCTCAGCCTCACCGGCGCCGACGGCATCGGCCTGTTCCGCACCGAGTTCCAGTTCCTCGTGTCCGCCGCCCTGCCCCAGCGCGACCGGCAGACCCGGCTCTATCGCGACGTGCTGGAAGCCGCAGGCGAAAAGCCGGTGGTCTTCCGCACGGTGGATATCGGCGGCGACAAGTCGCTGCCTTATCTGCGCAGCGAAACCAGTCGGGAGGACGAGAACCCGGCCATGGGCTGGCGCGCCCTGCGCTTGGCGCTGGAGCGCGAGGGGCTGCTCAAGGTCCAGGCGCGCTCGCTGATCCAGGCGGCGGCGGGCAAGACGCTCAACGTCATGTTCCCGATGGTCTCCGAACCGTGGGAATTCGATGCCGCCAGGGATGTGTTCGAAAGCCAGATGGACTTTCTCCGGCGGTGCAAGAAGACCCTGCCCGATGCCGTCCGCTATGGCGTGATGCTGGAGGTTCCCTCGCTCGCCGAGATGCTCGACGTGCTGATCCCCCGGCTGTCGTTCATTTCGGTCGGCACCAACGACCTCACCCAGTTCCTGTTCGCCGCCGATCGCGGCAACCCGATGCTGGCCGAACGGTATGACTGGCTGAGCCCGGCGATCCTGCGCTTCCTGCGCCGGGTGATCGCGGCCACCGTCGGTCATCCGGTGCAGCTGGGCGTCTGCGGGGAAATGGGCGGGCGGCAGCTGGAAGCGCTGGCGCTGATCGGGCTCGGCATCCGCCGGCTGTCGATCACCCCCGCGGCGGTCGGCCCGATCAAGGAACTGGTCCGCAAGGTCGATACGCGCGAAATCGGCAGGGCGATGGGCGGCTGGCTCGCCTCCCCCCCGCCCAACATGCGCACGGCCATGCTCGAATGGAGGGCGCGGCACGACATCGAAGTCGAATAAGGGGGTAGAAAGGTTACCCGCCTTGACTTGGGCCGCGCACCTCTCTCACTAGCGGTTCAGGGTTCACGACTGGACCAATTCGAAGCATTCCAGACCTGATAAGCGATGCCGTTATCAATGATGGGCGTTGTCAGTGATGGGCTGGGCCCCTAGGCTGGAGCGGGAATGGCGGAAGACGAGATCGAGGAAGCGGCCCCGGCTGGCGAGGGCATTGGCGCTCAGCTGCGCGCGGCGCGTGAGGCGCAGGGCCTGACGCTTGCCCAGGTGGCGGCGGAAACACGCATTCCCCAGCGGCACCTCCAGACGATCGAACAAGGCGATTTCGCCGCCCTCCCGGCGCGCACTTATGCGATCGGCTTCTCGCGCAGCTATGCCAAGCTGGTGGGCCTCGATGCCGATGCGGTGGCCGATACCGTGCGGGCGGAACTCGATGCGCAGGAACCGCATGCCCACCATCGCCCCGCCAGCTTCGAACCGGGGGATCCGGCGCGGGTGCCGTCACGCGCGCTTGGCTGGCTTTCGGGCCTGGCGGCCGTGCTGGTGCTGCTCGGCCTGTTCTTCGCCGCGCGCACCTTCTTCGCCCCGGCCGCCGAACTGCCCTCGCTGGTCAGCCCGACGGAGGCCGTTGCGGCCGATCCCGCGCAGGCCGCTCCGGCCGCCGCCCCTTCCGCCGCTCCGGATGGCCCGGTGGTCTTCACCGCGCTTGAAGAGGGGATCTGGGTCAAGTTCTATGACGCCAATGGAATGCAGCTGATGCAGAAGCTGATGACCAAGGGCGAAAGCTATACCGTGCCCGCCGATGCGCAGGGGCCGCAATTGTGGACCGGACGGCCCGACGCCCTGGCGATCACCGTGGGCGGGCGACCGATCCCCAAGCTGGCCGAACGCGATCAGGTCATGCGTGACGTGCTCGTCACCGCCCCAGCTCTGCTGGCGCGGGCCGGATCGGCAGCGCCCGCTCCGGCGGCTTCGCCCACAGTCTAGCGGCGCTTGCAACTCGACAAGCGAATCCCGCCTTGGCACACAGGGCGCACATGTTCAGGCACGGTTCGCCTGCCGGGCGATAGGCGCCGGCCGGAAACCGCGCGTGGGGAAGCATTGGCCGGATTTCGGCCCGGAATCTTGGAGGAATCGCAAGCAATGACGAGCGGCTGGCACACCACCCGCAAGACGATCGCCGCCCTGCTGCTGGCCGGCGTCGCCATGGCCCTGCCGGGGCCGGCCGCGGCGCAGGACAGTGACGCGCGGCTGCGGCGGATCGAAAGCCAGATCAACGCCTTGCAGCGCGCGGTCTTCCCTGGGGGCGACGGGCGCTATTTCACGCCGGAAGTCGATACCTCTCGGCCGCAGACCCCGACGCCCGCCGTGCCCACGCCGTCAAGCTCCGCGCTCACCGACATGCTCGCCCGTCTCGACGCGCTGGAAGCGCAGCTTGCCGGGCTCACCGCGCGCACGGAGGAAAACGCCAATCAGCTCGCCCAGCTCGAAGCGCAGATGAAGGCCATGCGCGATGCGCAGGCCGCCGCCCCGGTGGCGATCGCGCCGCCCACCGGCGTCATCCCGGTGCCGTCCGCCAGCGGCGCGGCGCCTGCCCCCGGCCGCACCCCGGCGGCATCCACGCCCACGCCGGCTCCCGCGGCCGCCAGCGCGCCCAGCCCCGCGCGCGTCGCCGCCGTGCAGGCGATCGCCAAGCCTTCGACCGGCGATGCCGGCGACGACGAATACACTTACGGCTTCCGCCTGTGGGAAGCGGGGTTCTTTCCCGAGGCGCGGCAGCAGCTTTCGCTGTTCCTCCAGAAATATCCCACTCATGCGAAGGCCAGCTACGGCCGCAACCTGCTGGGCCGGGCCTTCCTCGATGACGGCAAGCCGCGCGAAGCCGCCGCCGCATTCCTGGAGAATTACCAGAAGGACAAGAACGGCGCCCGGGCGGCCGACAGCCTGCTGTTCCTGTCCGAGGCGATGGTCGGCATCGGCGATACGGACCGCGCCTGCATCGCGCTGGCGGAGTTCAGCGAAGCCTATCCGGCGCTCGCCACCGGACGGCTGAAGGAACAGTATGACCGCGACCGGAGCAAGGTCACCTGCCAGTAAAGCGCCGGACCCGGCGCTCGTAGAGCGCTTCCGGCACGGGCTTGAGCGTCTCTGGCCCGAAAACGACCGGCTGGGCCTGGCCGTCTCCGGCGGGCCGGACAGCATGGCCATGCTGCTGCTGGCGGCGGCCGCGCTTCCCGGCCGCATCGAAGTCGCCACGGTGGATCACGGGCTCAGGCCCGAAAGCGCCGCCGAATGCGCCATGGTGGCGCGCACCTGCCTCGATCGTGGCGTGCCGTGCGAAGCGCTGCCGGTGCGCGTGCACGCGGGCAACGTCCAGGCGGAGGCGCGGTCCGCGCGCTATGCCGCCCTGGCGCAATGGGCCGTGCGGCGCGGCCTTTCCGCCATCGCCACCGCGCATCACGCCGACGATCAGGCCGAGACGCTGCTGATGCGCCTCAATCGGGGCAGCGGGGTGTCCGGCCTGGCCGGAATCCGCGAGCGTAGCGTCATTTCCCCGTCCGCCATCCCCGTGATCCGCCCGCTGCTGGCCTTCCGCCATGCGGAACTGGCGGCGCTCGTCGCGGCTTGCGGCATCGAAGCCGTGCAGGACCCCAGCAATACCAGCGATCGCTTCGACCGCGTCCGCCTGCGCAAGGCGCTGGCGGAAAGTCCCTGGCTCGATCCCCTGGCGCTGGCCACCTCCGCCGCGCACCTCGCGACGGCCGATGAGGCGCTGGAATGGGCCGCCGGCCGCGAATGGAACGAGCACGTCGTGGGGACGGAACAGGGCTTTCGCTATCGCCGGCTCGCCCCCCGCGCCGTGGCGATACGCGTGCTCGCCCGCATCGTCGCCGATTTCGGCGGCCAGGCACGCGGGCAGGACCTCGCCCGGCTGCTGGACCGCCTCGAACGCGGCGAAAGCGGCAATGTCGCCGGTGTGCTCGCCACCGTCGAAGGCTGCGACTGGTTTTTCCGGCGCGAGCCTCCCCGCCGAAGCCAGGGCTGACCCTTTCCCCTTCGCCAAAATCACCGCGTCATGGCGAGCGCAGCGAAGCACCCGGCGGCAGCGCGATACGCCCTGGATCGCTTCGCCCCGCTCGCAACGACGCACGCTTTTGCGAAGGCCAAAGCCTACCCATGCGCGCCGAAGTGGTTGGCGATCGCCGTGCCGATCCTCAGCGACAGGTCATAGGCCCGCTCGATCGGATCGATGAACGCGCGGCGGATCGCGCCATAGCCTTCGTCGCCGCCCTCGGGATAATCGGTCGGCTCGCTCAGGCGGAAATCGCCGATCCGGGGAAAGTGAGTCGGATAGGCGCGGCGAAGCTGCGTCATCGCCTCGTCGATCCGCAGGGTGAAGACCATTTCCAGCACGTCCTCGCGCGCCACGTCGTTGGCGCGGCTGAACGCCGGAATCGACACCGCGCGGATGAACATGTGCTGGAACAGCGCCAGCCGCAGCGCATGGCACGCGCCGATCGCGCGGCGGACATATTCGCGGTCGGCCCGCGGATTCGCGTCGGGTACCAGGGCGAACAGCCGGTGCAGCTTCAGCGCATCCACCCTCAGGCGCGAGGTCAGCCGGCGGAACACCTCCGCCCGATCGTCGGCGATGAGATATTCGGCCAGCGCCTCGCACGGCCGCGACAGATGGCCTTCGGTTCCGCGATAGGGGCGGCTGGCCCAATAGGCCGAATTGAACAGCTCGCCATAGGCCGCCACCGTCTTGATGCTGCCCAACGCATCGGCCCCTCTCACCAGACGGATAAGCTGCCGGCCCCGCTCGCTCTCGCGCAGCAATTCGGCCACCGCCTCGTAACTGCCTTCCGCCGCGCTGCCGATGCCGGCGATCACATTCACCGGATAGCCCAGCTGCTGGAGGATCGCATTGTGCGGAATGGCGCGGATCTGCCTGAGGCTCATCTCGCGGTCCGCCGAAAGGTCGCCCTGCCGGCGCGACACGCGGCTGCCGGTGGGGTTCAGCAGACCAAGCCCGAACGCCGTCACCGCCCGGGCATAAGTCCGGCTTTCCAGCAGGTGATGCTGGCGGTCCTTGATCGCCCGATAGAAATCGAGGCTCAGATCCGTGCGCTTGTAGAATGGATCGGGCGGCGCGGCGGGGTCCGCTTCGGCCGGGTGCAGCTCGGCCAGGCGGGTCAGCGTGGCCAGCGCCAGCTCGGGCGTGGCGAAGAACAGGTAGCCGTCGCCACCCTGGAAGCTCTCCTCGGGCTCCAGCCGGATGCCCGCGCGGGCGAAGCGCCGCCGCGCCCACGGGCTCAGCGCCCAGGCCAGCCGATCGGCGAAGGAATCCGGATGCGCGCCCCGGCCCATCGATTCGCCGTGGGTGTTGAACACCAGCGCGGCGACATCGGTAAGGCCATTGGCCTGCATCGCCTCGGCCAGCCGCCCTTGCAGCCGCTCGATCGCCAGGCTCGCGGGTATCTGCCCGATGAAGCGCCCGGCGTCGGAAAAGCCGGTCTGGATCGAAACCCGCCCGCGCCGCCGCGCATAGGCGCGGTATTCCTCTTCCGCCAGCAGCGCGTCAAGGAAGCGGCCGCCGTGTTCCAGCGCGTTTTCCGTCTCGAACAGCGGGGAAACGTCCACCTTGTCCGCCACCCCGAACAGTTCCGCGAAATAGAGCGCGGCCAGCACCGTCGCCGGCTGCTCGCTTTCCGCCACCAGCATCCGGATCGGGGCATCGGCATCGATGTGCTTCAGGATCTGGGCGATGGCCAGGAACTGGCGGATCGCGGTGGAGCTTTCGATGGCCAGCGCGGCGAAATTGGAACGCAGCGGCTTCACCTCGCGGATCGCCCGGCGCAGGTGCACCACCGCCCCCTTGCTTGCCAGATCCAGCTCGCTTTCCGGGTCCAGCCGCCGGCGAACGGCATTGTGCAGCTGCTTGGCGTTCACCCGGAAATGGATCCAGCCCATGCCCAAGCCGTCCGCCCGCATCGCCGCCGCCAGCGTCTTCAGCGCAATGGCGCGCGCGGCATCCGCGCCCGCCGCCTCCCCCTCCAGCGCGTCGATAAATCGCTTCAGCGACAGCAGCTTGTGCGGATCGTCGCCGGTCAGCCGGTTCGCCGCCTCCGAAAGCACCGCCGGGTCCGACAGGTCGCCGCCGAAATCCTCCGCCCGCTCGGCGGCATAGGCGGCAGCGGGCCGCAGTTCCGCCAGCAGGGGATGGCTGCCGTCGATTGTCTCCAGCGCGGCGACATAGTGCGCCAGCCGCTCGGCCTTTTCGGCCAGGCGGAAACCGATCGACTGCGCCCAGCCAATGTCCGTCCGCCCGTCCATGTCATAGCCGACCCAGGTGGCGAAGCGGAACGGCAGCGGCCTGAACTGCGCCCACGCCTCCGGCCATTCCCGCCGGGCGTGGGTCAGAAGCCCGGCAATGATGGCGTCGCGCGCATCCTGGGCATGGGTGATCGCCCGCATCGCCTGCGCGTGCTCGAAGGCCAGGGTGATCGCCGGCCGTTCCGCCGGCGCGACGCAGGCGGCCGCGTCGATCGGCTCCTCGCTGCTGGCGGCCGCCGCCACCGCGTCCGACTGGGCCGGGGTGAGCAGGAAGGTCGGATGCGCGGTGAACACGGCATGGAGCACCGGATGCTCCCACCGGGCGCGAAACGCGGCGAAATCGCCGCCATGCGCCAAGCGGTCCACCCGCGCGGCATTATCCCCGCGCGCAACCGGCGCCACCAGGCGGCGCAGATGGCCGGCGCGGCTCTTCAACGCATCGCATTCCAGCTCCGCAATCAGGGCCTCGCACTGATCGAGCGTCAGCTCGCCGCGCTCGATCAGCCGCGAGAGATCGAGCGCAAGCTGGAACACCGGATTGAACAGCGGTGTCTCTTCGGTATGCGCGTGCAGCGCCTGGAGCCGTCCGGTGAGGTCGGCGATCGTCCTCACGTCGTTCCGGGGCCCAGCAAGGCGGCTTCACGGGCCAGCGCCTCCACCTCGCCGAACCCGGCGCCGCGCGGCACCACCCAGCTTCCGCCGACGCAGAGCACCGATTCCAGCTTGAGCCAATCGGGCGCGGTTTCGGCGGTGATGCCGCCGGTCGGGCAGAAGCGGCATTCGGCGAACGGGGCGGAAAGCGCCTGCAACCCCTTGATCCCGCCGGACGTACTGGCCGGGAAGAACTTGAAGTGCGTCAGCCCCAGATCCAGCCCGCGCATGATGTCGCTGGCGGTGGAAATGCCCGGCAGGTACGGCACCTTGCGCCCGATCGCCAGCCGCGCCAGCCGATCGGTCAGCCCTGGCGAAACGATGAATTCCGCCCCGGCCTCCAGCGCATCGTCGAACTGCTGCGGGTTGGTCACCGTGCCGGCGCCCACGATCGCACCCGGCACCTGCTTCATCTCGCGGATCGCCTGGAACGCGGCGGGGGTGCGCAGCGTCACTTCCAGCACGCGCAGGCCGCCCGCCACCAGCGCCTGGGCCAGCGCGCCCGCCTGGCTTGCATAATCGACCACCAGCACCGGGATCACCGGCGCCGTGCGCATCAGCTGCCCGATGGAACTCATCGCGCGCGCTCCGGCATATGTTCGCAGGCGAAGGCGGCCACCGCGCCGAAAAGCCCCGGCTGGGGATGAACGATCAACTTCACCGGTATGCCTGCCATCATCTCCGTATAACGTCCCTTGAAACGAAATCGTTCTCCGAAGGCGGATCGCGGCAGCAGCTCGCGCAGCCTCAGCCCCACTCCGCCGGCGAGCACCACCGCACTGGCCCCGTGCGCCAGCGCGTAATCGCCCGCCACGCTGCCCAGCGAAGCGCAGAAGCGATCCACCGCGGCCGTGGCCAGGCTGTCCTCGCGCGCCAGCCCGCGCTCCCAGATGATCCGGTCCTCGGGAATCTCGACCGTGCGCTTCTCGGTCGCCGCCAGCGCCGCATAGATCTCGCAGATGCCGGGGCCGGCATGAACCCGCTCGGTCGAAACCCGCAAGTGCTGGCGGCGCAGCTTGGCCATCATCCAGTCGTCCACGGCGTCGAGCGGCGCGAAGTCGATATGTCCGCCTTCGGTCGGCTGGACGTGATAGCCGCCGTCATGGCGGTGGAAATGCGCCACGCCCAGGCCCGTGCCGGGGCCGATCACGCTTACCGTGCCGCGCTTCGGCAGGGGCTTGTCGGGCCCGGTGATGTGGATCAGCTGATCCTCCGGCGCGCGGGCAACGGCATGGGCCACCGCGCCGAAATCGTTGATCAGGGTCACCCGGTCGACCCCCAGCTGCTGGTCGATCGCCAGCGTGTGGAAGATCCAGCTATTGTTTGTCATGCGCACCGTTTCGCCCACGATCGGCGCGGCGATGGCGATCGAGACCGCGCGCGGCACCGCGCATTGGCAGCGCCGCTCGAACTCCTCCCACGCCGTCTGCAGGCTGGCATAATCGTCGGTGTTCAGCGTTACCGGCTCGCCCAGCGTGATCGCCCCGTCGTCACCGATGGACGCCAGCGCGAAGCGCGCGTGCGTGCCGCCGACATCAAGAGCGACGAGATCGGTGCTCAAGAGCCCCTCCCCTTCAGGGGAGGGGTTGGGGTGGAGGCTGTGAAGGAAGGGCGACGCGCCACTCTCACAGTGCACCCATGGCCAGCATCGCTGATCCACCTTTCTCGGCCTCGTCCGCCCCCAGGCGGAACATCGCGAACAGCTCGCGCGCGGTGCCCGGCTTCGCTTCCGGCGTCGCCGCCGGCTCGCGCGCGGAAAGGTCCGCGCGGGTCGAAAGCTCGCCCCGATTGCCGCACAGTGTGATCACATCCCCATCGCGCAAGCGGGCCAGCGGCCCTCCGCTATGCGCTTCGGGGCTGACATGGATCGCCGCCGGCACCTTGCCGCTGGCGCCGGACATGCGCCCATCGGTGACCAGGGCCACCTTGTGCCCCCGGTCCTGCAACACGCCCAGCACCGGCGTCAGCTTGTGCAACTCGGGCATGCCGTTCGCGCGCGGGCCCTGGAAGCGGACCACCACCACCACGTCGCGGTCCAGTTCGCCGGCCTCGAACGCGCCGGCCACGTCCTCCTGCCGCTCGAAGATCCGGCACGGCGCCTCGATCGTCCAGCGCTCCGGCTCGACCGCGCTGGTCTTGAACGTCCCGCGCCCCAGGTTGCCTTCGACCAGCCGCATCCCGCCATCGGGCATGAACGGCTTCGCCACCGGGCGCAGGATCGTCTCGTCCCCGGCCGGCCCCACCTCGCGCCAGGCCAGCGCCTCGCCATCCAGCCACGGCTCGCGGGTATAGGCGCCCAGGTCCTCGCCGAACACGGTGAGGATATCGCGGTGGGCAAGCCCGGCGTCGAGCAGCTCGCGCACCACGAAGCCCAGCCCGCCGGCGGCCTGGAAGTGATTCACGTCGCTCGCGCCATTGGGATAGACCCGCGCCAGCAGCGGCACCGCCGCGCTCAGCTCGTCCATGTCGCGCCAATCGACCTGGATGCCCGCCGCGCGGGCGAAGGCCGGGATATGCAGCGCGTGATTGGTCGATCCGCCGGTCGCCAGCAGGCCGACGATCGCATTGACCACCGCCTTTTCATCCACGCAGCGCGCCAGCGGGCGGTAATCGTTGCCATGGCGGGTGATCGCCGCCAGCCGGTGCACGGCCGCGCGGGTCAGCGCCTGGCGCAAGGGCGTGCCCGGATTGATGAAGGCCGAACCGGGCAGCGCCAGCCCCATCAGGTCCAGCATCATCTGGTTGGTATTGGCCGTGCCATAGAACGTGCACACGCCCGGCGCGTGATAGCTCCTGGCTTCGCTTTCGAGCAGTTCGGCCCGCGTCGCCTTGCCTTCGGCATAGAGCTGGCGGACGCGCTGCTTCTCCTTGTTGGAAAGGCCCGTGGGCATCGCCCCCGCCGAAATGAAGATCGCCGGCAGGAAGCCGAACCGCAGGCCGCCGATCAGCAGGCCCGGCACGATCTTGTCGCACATGCCCAGCATGGCCACGCTGTCGTACATCGCATGGCTCAGTGACACCGCGGTGGACAGCGCGATGACATCGCGGCTGAACAGCGACAGCTCCATGCTGTCGGTGCCCTGGGTCACCCCGTCGCACATCGCCGGGGTGCAGCCCGCCACTTGCGCCGTGGCCCCCACTTCGCGCGCCCAGACCTTCATCAGCGGCGGATAGGCGCCGAACGGCTGGTGAGAGGAGATCGTGTCGTTATAGGCGCTGACCACGCCGATGTTCGGCCCCGATTGCCCTGCGATCGAGGCCTTGTCCTCGCCCATCGCCGCGAAGCCGTGCGCCAGGTTGGAACAGGGCAGCGCGGCATTGCGATCCGCGTGCTTCGCCCCTTCCGCCTCCATCAGCTCGAGATAGCGGCGGCGGCTGTCGCGCGAACGCTCGATGATCCGGTCGGTGACGCGGGCGACGGCGGGGTGGAGGTTCGTCATGGGCAGGCAGGCATCGTCTGATTCGCACGCAGGCGCGAAGGCGCGGAGAATAATAAGGAAAGAGATTTCCCGCGCCAAGGCGCCTCCCTTTCCGCCGCGCTGCGGGGTCGCCGCCCGAACATCTCACTCATGCCAGCTCACTCCATCGCGCTCCGCCAGGGCGATGGCGGCGCTCGGGCCCCAGCTTCCGGCGCTGTACGGCTTGGGTTCGAGCCCTTCCTTGGCCCATTGTTCGCGGATGGCGTCGACCCAGGCCCATTGCGCTTCCACCTCGTCGCGGCGGACGAACAGGGTCTGGTCGCAGTCGATCAGGTCCAGGATCAGCCGCTCATAGGCGATGCGCCGCTCCTTGCCGGAAAAGGCATCGGGCATGTCGATGTCCAGCGGCACCTCGCGCAAGGACATGCCCTCGCGGTCCAGCCCCGGCACCTTGGCCATCAGCGACAGGGTAATGTTCTCTTCCGGCTGGATGCCGATCAGCAGCGCGTTCGGCTTGGCCCGGGTGCCGCTGAAGATCAGGTGCGGCACGGGGCGGAACTGGACCAGGATCTCGGTCACTCGCTCGGGCAGCCGCTTGCCGGTGCGCAGGTAGAACGGCACCCCTTTCCAGCGCCAGTTGTCCACATGCGCCTTCAGCGCCACGAATGTCTCGGTCTGGCTGTCGCGGCCCAGTTCCTCGTCGTATCCGGGCACGATCTTTCCATCCACCGCGCCGGCGCGATACTGGCCCGTCACGCTTTCGCCGGCGGCCAGCGGACGCAGCGCGCGCAGCACCTTCACCTTCTCGTCGCGCACCGCCTCCGCCTCCATGTGCGTCGGCGGCTCCATCGCCACCAGCGAAAGGAGCTGCAGCATGTGGTTCTGCACCATGTCGCGCAGGGCGCCGGTCTGGTCGTAGAATTCGGCCCGCTGCTCCACACCCACCGTCTCGGCCACGGTGATCTGCACATGGTCGATATGGGTGGCGTTCCACAGCGGCTCGAACATCACGTTGGCAAAGCGCAGCGCCAGCAAGTTCTGCACCGTTTCCTTGCCCAGGTAATGGTCGATCCGGAAAATCCGGTTCTCCGGAAAGGCGATGGCCACCGCATCGTTGATCTCGCAGCTTGACGCGAGGTCGAGGCCGAGCGGCTTCTCCAGCCCGATGCGCGCGCCCTCGCCCGCCAGGCCCGCCTTCTCCAGCCCGCGGATCGTCGGCTCGAACAGCTTGGGGGCGGTGGACAGGAAGATCGCCAGCCGTTCCGTCCGCCCGGCCAGCTTCGTGGCCAGATCGGCGTATCCATCCGCCTGCGTCACATCGAGCTGCTGGTAATGCAGCCGGTTGAGGAAATCGGCCATGCCGCCGCGGCGCTGCTTGGGCAGGAACTTCTCCACCGCCGCGCGCGCGAAATTGCGGAACTCCGCATCGGTCATCTGCGATCGCGCCGTGCCCAGAATCTGCAGCTTCGGGTCCAGTAGCCCGTCGGCATGCAACGCGCAGAGCGAAGGCAGCAGCATCCGTTGCGACAGATCCCCCGTGGCCCCGAACAGTAACAGCGTATCGGCTTTCGACGTCATATCCCGGCCACTTTCCCTTCCCCTTCCCCGCTCCTGCTGCACCGCAACAGGCGGCGCCGCAAGGTCAACGGATAATTATTACCGCTGCCATCGCACCTGCGCGCGCCCTCAACCGAAATGGCCCCGATTCCCAGGGGATTTTCGCAGGCATCTGGTCCCTAACGCCCACCGCCCGCCGCTTGTTTCAGTCTTGCGGTGAGGAAATGCGCGCCAGCACCAGCGCCGATCCGACCAGCGCGATGCCCACGAAGTCCATCGGCGAGAGCACTTCGCCGAACGACAGCCAGCCCGCCAGCGCCGCCACCGCCGGCTGGCACAGCAGCGCGATGCCGATCACCAGCGGCGTGAAATGGCGCAAGGCATAGACCAGCAGCCCCTGGCCGACGATCTGGCTGCTGATCGCCAGGCCCACCACCGGCCGCCAATCGTCGGGCACGATCTTTTCCCCGGCGATCAGCGCCACCGTCATCAGCGCCGCGGCGCTGGCCAGGCCCGACCAGGTCAGCAGGCTCCACCCGCCCACCGTCTTGCGCGCATCCTTCAGGATGATCAGATAGCCGGCATAGAGCATGCCCCCCAGCAGGCAGAACCAGTCGCCCAGCAGCGTGCGCGGCGAAATCTCGAACGATCGGCCCATCAGGATCGCCGCGCCCGCCAGCGCCGCGATCATCGCCGGCCATTCGCGCCCACGCGGCAGGCGGCGCCAGGCGATGAAGCCCCAGGCCATCAGGATCAGGCTGCCGGCATTGCCGAACAGCGTCGCATTGGCCAGCCGGGTCAGCCCGATGCCGGTGTGCCAGCTGGCCACGTCGAGCCCGAAGAACAGGCCGCCCAGCAGCACCACCAGCAGGGTCTTGCGCGGCAGGCCGCCGATCGGCTGGCCGTTCGCCCTGGCCAGCAGCGCCAGGGCCGGCAGGGCCAGCGCAACGCGCCAGAACCCGGTCGCCACCGGGCCGGTATCGGCGATCCGCACGAACCAGGGGCCCATCGCCAGCGCCACATTGCCCGCCACCAGCGCGGCCAGCGGCAGCAGGCGGACTCGGGGGGCGGAAGCGGAAACCGGGGCATCCATCGCGCTCGTCTAGCGCCGCCACGCGCGGCGGCTATAGGAGAATGGAAAACCGCGTTCGAAAGGCGGATCTATGGCGATGCGATCATGGCTGTTCGTCCCCGGCGACAGCGAGACCAAGCTGGGCAAGGCCGCCGGCCTGGGCGCGGACGTCGTGATCGTCGATCTGGAGGATGCCGTCGCCCCGCCGGCCAAGCCGCAAGCGCGCCTGCTGGCGAAGGCCTGGCTGGAACGCCACAGCGGCGCCGATGCCGGCCCGTCGTGCTGGCTGCGCATCAATGCGCTCGACACGCCGCTCTGGCGCGAAGACCTCGCCGTGGCCATGCCCGGCCGGCCGCACGGGATCGTCGTGCCCAAGGCCGCCGGGCCTGAGCAGCTTCAGGCCCTGGCCGGCGAGCTGGCCACGCTGGAGCAGCGCCACGGCATCGCGCCCGGCTCGACGCGGATCGTCCCCCTGGTTAGCGAAACGCCGGCCGCCGCGCTCGGCATCGCGGCTTATGCCATGGCCGCGCAGCCGCGCCTCGCCGGCCTCACCTGGGGCGCCGAGGACCTTTCCGCCGCCCTCGGCGCCAGCCGCAAGCGTGACGCACAGGGTCGCTGGACGGACACCTTCCGCTTCGTCCGCGCACAAGTGCTGCTCGCCGCCCACGCGCGCGGCGTCATGGCGATCGACACGCTCCATGCCGAATTCCGCGATCTCGACGGCCTCGCCCGCGTGGCCGCCGAAGCCCGCGCCGATGGCTTCGCCGGAATGCTGGCGATCCATCCGTCGCAAGTGCCGGTGATCAACGCCGCCTTCACCCCCACCGAGGCGGAGATCGCCCAGGCCCGGGCCATCGTCGACGCCTTCAGCGCCCACCCCGGCGTCGGCGCGCTCGCGCTCGAGGGCCGGATGCTCGACCAGCCGCACCTGGAACAAGCCCGGCGGCTCCTGGCCAGCCTGGATTAGTCAACCCGACCCGCCGGCCCGCCGACCGGCCGACCGGCCGACCGGCTGATCCACCGGCCCTTACCCCCGTTTGGTCGCGACGGTGAAAGCGACCGAACCTAACAGCGTCAATCCGCGGCAGTGGTCGGCGTCGCCGCTGGCGTCCCGGTTGGCGCCGCACCAGTCTCGCCCGCGCCCTCGCTCGCCTCGCCTTCCGCTGCGGCGGCACTGGCTTCGTCGCCCGCCTGGGCTCTCGCCCCCGCTTTCGGCTCCGCCAGCGGCGGCTGCGAACGCACGGTATCGAGTGGCAGCATCGAATCGCTGATCGTGCCTTCCAGAACCTCGCCGCTGGGCGCGCGCGCTTCGTCGCCCGATTTGTCGCCGCCGCAGGCCGCCAGCAGTGCCAGCGGGGCAAAGGCCAGGAACAGGCCGGGGCGCAGGAGCGGTGTCGTCAAGCAGTTCACTCCGGCGTCTCCAGCGAGGTCCCCAGCGCGCTCAGGAAATCCCCGGCGCGCGCCCGCAATGCCCCATCCCATTCCTCCGGCGCAACCGCAAGGCCGAGCCGCGCCAGGCTGGTCACGCCGTATTCGGCGATCCCGCACGGCACGATGCCCGAGAAATGCGACAGATCGGGATCGAGGTTCACCGCGAAGCCATGCATCGTCACCCACTTGCGCACTCTCACCCCGATCGCGCCGATCTTGGCTTCGGTGCCGTCGCGGTCGCGCGTCCAGATGCCGATCCGTTCCGGCACGGCCCAGGCTTCCACGCCGAAATCGCCCAGCGTGGCGATCACCCAGCTTTCCAGCGCATGGACGAACCGCCGCACGTCGCGCCCCTGCCTCGCCAGGTCGAGCAGGACATAGCCCACCCGCTGCCCCGGCCCGTGATAGGTATAGCGCCCGCCGCGCCCGGTCTCGACCACCTCGAACCGCGCGTCGAGCAGCTCTCCAGCCGGGGCGCTGGTCCCGGCGGTGTAGACCGGCGGATGTTCCAGCAGCCAGATCAGTTCCGCCGCCTCGCCCGCCCGGATCGCCGCGTTGCGCGCTTCCTGCTCGGCCAGGGCGGCGCGATAGGGCACGCTTGCGCGCTCGTGCCGCCATTCCACCCGCGCGCTTTCGTTTATTGTGGGCCGTTCCATGGTTGCGCGTTTGCTGGCGCGTCGAATCGCGCTTATCAAGGGGCGAACGCGTCGAAGGGGGAGTTTGCGGATGAAGTTCGACATGAGCGCGGCCTGGCGGGACGCCATGGCGATGGTTTCGGCCAACCGCGAAGTCCTGCTGGTATTCGCCGGCATCTTCTTCTTCCTGCCCAGCGCCGTGCTCGGCTTCGCCGTGGGCGACGTGCAGGAAACCATGCTGGCCGATCCGGAAAACGCCCAGAAGATCATGCTGTCGGTCTATACTTCGTGGAGCTGGCTCATCGCGTTCGCCGCTCTCATTACGGTGGTGGGTTATCTGGCCCTGCTGGCGCTCCTGCGCGATCATCGCCGGCCGACCGTGGGCGAAGCGATCAAGACGGGGCTGATCGGCCTCCTGCCCGCCATCGGGGCTTATCTCCTGCTGGCGTTCGGAGTCACCCTGATCTTCGCCGCGCTGGCCGGTATTGCCAGGGCCATCGGCAACCCCGGGCTCAGCGTGGTGCTGGGCCTCGTCGCCGTTGTCCTGGTGATCTATCTCATGGTGAAGTTCGTGCTGTCCGCCCCGGTGATCGCGATCGACCGGGTCTACAATCCGTTCAAGGCCCTCGCCCGAAGCTGGCGGCTGACCAAGGGCAACAGCGTGCGGCTGTTCCTGTTCTACCTGCTGCTTTTGATCGCCTATGTCGTGATCGCCGTGGTGGTCAGCGCGGTGATCGGGCTGCTGGCCGTGCTGGTCGGCCCGGCGATAGGGGTGCCGCTCAATGCCATCGTGTCCGCGCTGATCAGCGCCGTCGCCACGGTGATCTTCGCGGCGGTGCTGGCGGCGATTCACCGCCAGCTCGGCGGGCCGTGGACCGCGCCGGTCAGCGAACCTTTCGAATAGCGGGCGTCGCCCCGGCGTTCAGGCCTTCCAGCCCCAGGCCAGCAGGCAGGGCGGGATGTTCAGCCAGGTGAAGCCCGTATCGACTCGGGCGAAATGGCGCGCGGTCAGATCGCGGGCCGTGGTGCTGAACTGATAAGTCAGGAAGGCGCCGCCCGGCCGGATAACCCGGTGCGTGGCGGCGGCGATGGCCGGCCCCACGCCATCGGGCAAGGTGGAGAACGGCAGGCCCGACAGCACGTAATCCGCGTGCTCGTGCCCCAGCGAACGGACGATCGCCTCCACGTCCTCCGCCGAACCCAGCACCGCATGGAAGCGGCTGTCGCGGATCGTGCGATTCAGATAGTCGATGAACAGCGGATTGGTGTCGATGACGATCAATTCACCGCCGCGCCGCAGCCGTTCCAGCACCGGGCGGCAGAACGTGCCCACGCCCGGCCCGTATTCCACGAACAGCTTGCATTCGTCCCAGTTCACCGGGGCCAGCATCTTGTCGATCGTCGATTTCGACGAGGGGATGATCGAACCGACCATCCGCGGATGCTCCAGAAATCCCTGGAAGAACACTCCGGCCGGCCCCAGCGCCTCGGCGATCTTGCGTTTCAGCTTCACGCCGCGGCGTTCTTGAGCCAACTCGCTGTCCATCTGGCCGTGTCTCTCTTTCCGCCCCTTCAAGAGGGGTCACGAAGGCCGGGCGTTTGCAGATATGGGCCGGCGATGCAAGCCGGGTCCGGGATCGGATTCACAATATCTCGTTCACTTTATCGGCCGGGCGGCACAGCCGCGCGCCCTTTTCCGTTTCCACCAGCGGGCGTTCGATCAGGATCGGTTCCGCCGCCATGGCATCAAGCACCGTGGCATCGTCCGCCTCGGTCAGGCCGCGTTCCTCGGCATCGGTGCCGCGCGTGCGCAGGGCTTCGCGGGGGGCGATTCCCGCATCGCGATAGAGCTGCGCCAGCTTCTCGCGCGAAGGCGGGTGCTTCAGGTATTCGACCACGTCCAGCTCGATGTCGTCGCGCGCTTCCAGCTGCGCCAGAACGGTCCGCGAAGTGCCGCATTTCGGGTTATGCCAGATCGTCGCTTTCATCGTTTCCTCTTCCAGACGGGGTTTGCTTTCACCGCTCGGGCGCGCGCATCGCGGGCACGGCCGCGGCGGCATCCCGGGGGTCGATGCCCGGCGCCGGCGCCGCGCTCAGCGTTTCGGCGCGCTGGGTCACGCGCACCGCCTGCCTCACCGCGCGGATCAGCCGGGGATAGACGCCGCAGGGGCACAAGTTGGGGATCGCCTGCCGGATGGCCTCGTCGCTGGGATTGGGATCGCGCGCCAGCAGCGCCGCGGCGGCGATGGCGATTCCCGGCGTGCAGAAGCCGCACTGGATCGCCTGTTCCGCCACCAGCGCTTGCTGCACCGGGTGCGAACGATCGCGCGACAGGCCCTCGATCGTGCGCACGATCCGCCCTTCGGCCTCGCCCAGGGTGACCAGGCAGCTCCTCAGCGCGGCCCCGTCCACCAGCACCATGCAGGCCCCGCAATCGCCCACGCCGCAGCCATATTTGGTGCCCGTCAGATTGGCTGCGTCGCGCAGCGCCCATAGCAGGGGCGTCTGCGGGTCCATGTCGATGCGGATCGGCCGGTCGTTGACGGTGAGATCGGTCATGCCACCCCCTTTTTCGTCATTGCGAGCGCAGCGGAAGCGAAGCTGGCCTTGGCCAACCAATCGTCGCTTCGCTCCTCGCAATGACGAAAGGGAACTGCCGGCCGGTCATGCCTCGGGCGCGTAGCTTTCGAGGTAAGTGCAGCGGCCGCAGCGGAAGGTCTCCACCGCCAGCCGTTTCTTGCCCTTGATCTTGAGGCCGTACCATGCCTTTTCCACGGCGCCTTCGATCCATTCGGTGGCCGCCTTCTGGTTGCCGTCCTTCAGTTCCAGCAAAAAGCCCTGTTCCATTCGCCCGCTGCATTTGGGGCAGGTCTTGCTCATTCCCGCCAGCCCCGGTCCACGCTGTCGAGCTTGCGCACCCAGGCTTCGAAATCCGCGCGGCCGAAGTCCTTCAGCGCCACCTGGTCCCGGTCCCGCTGATGCACCGCGATCACCTCCGGCGCCACGCGGATCGGCTGGCCCAGCGCGGCGGTCTTCACCTGGATCTCGCACGCGCGCTGGAGCATGTAGTAATTGAGGAACATCTCATAGAGCGTTTCCCCCAGCACCACCGGGCCGTGGTTGCGCAGCATCAGCACGCGCCCGTCGCCCAGGTCGCGCAGCAGCCGCTCCCCCTCTTCCGCCCGCACGGTGATGCCTTCGAAGTCGTGATAGCCCACCTGCCCTTCGAAGAAGCAGGCATAGAAATTGGTCGGCGTCAGCCCGGCCTCGCTGGAACAGACCGCCATGGTGTCGGGCGTATGGGTGTGGACGATGGCATGGGCCCAGGGGATATGCCGGTGGAAACAGGCGTGCTGGGTGAAGCCCGCCTTGTTCACCGGATGCGGGCTGGAACACAGCTGGTTCCCCTCGCTGTCGATCTTGACCAGGTTGCTGGCCGTCACTTCCGACCACAACAAGCCATAGGGGTTGATGAGGAACGCCTCCTCCCCCGGAACCCGCACGGTGATGTGGTTATAGATCGATTCCGACCAGTTCATCATGTCGAAGATGCGATAGCAGGCGGCCAGCTCCTGCCGCGCCGTCCATTCGGCCTCGCTGCACTGCGAATTGCGCCTCAACTGCGTGGCCATGCCCTGTCACCTTCCTGGCTCTCCACCCGGGCAGGCCTTAGCACGCCGAGATTGACTTTGTCGCGCTGATTGGCAAGCGAGTGCTAAAGCCGAAACAACGGCGACGGGAGAGAGCGATGGCGGAAGAACTCGGCTATGGTCAGCCGATGGGCGGTGTGGCGCAAACGGCGTTCATCGTGCCGGACTTGCGCCAGGCGATCGACCGCTGGGTGGCGGACATGCGCGCCGGGCCGTTCTTCGTGCTCCCCAACTTCCTGATCCCCGGCCAGACTTATCGCGGCGAGGAATCGCGCGCCGACATCACCCTGGCCATGGGCTTCGCCGGGCACATGCTGATCGAACTGATCCAGCCGCTGGACGATCACCCTTCCGTCTATCAGGAAACCATCCGCCTGCGCGGCTACGGCTTCCACCACGTCGGCATCGCCTGCGCGGACGTGGATGCCGACAGCCGCGCCTATCAGGCGCGCGGCTATCACGAGGCGTTCCGCGCCACGGTGCCCACGGGGGGCGAGGTAGTCTATCTCGACAACGGCACCGGCGCCCAGCTCGGCTTTCTCGAGCTGCTCCCGGTCACGCCGGGCATGGACGAGACCTTCACCCGCTTCTGGCACGCCAGCCGCGATTGGGACGGCCGCGATCCGGTGCGAAGTTTCGTCTGAAAACCAGGGATTTCGGGGCCCGCGCAGCGGGATTGGGAGAGAAACGAACATGCAGCCAAGCGGCACGCCCCGGCAGGGCAACTGGGTCAACAATTCGGCCGGCTACCAGATATTCCTGGTTTTCCTGCTGAGCCTCAATTTCGGGATCGTGTTCTTCGACCGGCAGGCGCTCAACGTGCTGATGCCCTCGGTGCAGCCGGAACTGGGCCTGTCGCAGACGCAGATCGGCATAATCGCCGGCGGCCTCAGCTTCACCTGGGCCATCGCCGCGTTCTTCTATGGGCGGCTGTCGGATTCGCTCGGCAAGCGCAAGATCCTGCTGGTGCTGGCCACGCTGTCCTTCTCTCTCTGTTCGTTCCTGACCGGCCTTGCCTCCAGTTTCGCCCTATTGCTCGGCGCGCGGCTGCTGATGGGCGCGGCCGAAGGCGGCGTCATGCCGATCAGTCACGCGATGGTCGCCAGCGAGGTTGATCCCAAGCGGCGCGGCCTGGCGCAAGGCGTGGCGCAGAACCTCGGCTCGAACCTGCTCGGCAGCTTCGCCGCCCCGGTGGTGCTGGTGGCCTTCGCCGAAGCCTTCAGCTGGCGCGAATCCTTCTACCTTGCTGGCGTTCCGGGCATCGTCAGCGCCATCATAATGTGGTTCCTGCTCAAGGAGCCTGCGCCCCTGCCCAAGCCGGAAACCGAAAGCTCGATGACCATTCGCGAGGCGATCAAGGTCCGCAACATGTGGATCTGCGTCGTCGTCGGTGTCCTCATGGTGGCCCATTTCGTCATCACCTGGGCGTTCATGCCGCTTTACCTGGTGCAGACGAAAGGCTTCGACGAGATAACCGGAAGCTGGATCATGGGCTCGCTAGGCATCGCCGCGGCGATCTACAGCTTCGTGATCTCCGGCCTGTCCGACGTGGTCGGGCGCAAGCCGGTCATGGTGATCCTGCCGTTCCTGTCGGTCGTCGGCCCGCTGGCCGCGATGTATTACAGCGGGCCGGCCACCGCGCTGGCGGCGATCTTCTTCGTCGGCTGGGCCGTCAACGGCATCTTTCCGATCTTCATGGCCACGATCCCTTCGGAAAGCTTCCGCCCGCTCCACCATGCCACCGTGCTCGGCCTTGCCATGGGCTCGTGCGAAATCCTCGGCGGCGTGTTCGGCCCGCCGGTCGCCGGCTGGCTGAACGATACCTTCGGCGTCAATTCCTTCCTGTGGATGCTGATGATTCTGGCGCTGATCAGCGGCTTCGTGGCCATGGGCCTCAGGGAAACCGCCCCGGCGGTGCTGGCCCGGCGCGGCCTCGCCCCGGCGGCGGCCTGAACCGGCGCCCAGACGAACGCTGCCCGAACGCTTGCCTGCCCGGCAAGCGTTCGGCACATTCGCCAAGCAGAGTCCCGGTCACAGGGACCGCGTGAGAGGATCGACATGCCCGAAACCCCCACTACCGAGCCCTGGGCCGGCACGCCGCCCGTCCCCATGGCGCTGCGCCCCGGCGCCCAGCCCGAAGCCTACATGGCCAAGATCGCCGAGGGGGACGAACGCCTATGGGTCCCGATCGGCCGGCCCATGGTGGAGGAAGTCTATTCCAAGCCCGTGTGGATCAGCCCCACGCTGAACATGTGGGCCGATGTGCTGATGGCCAAGAAGCCGTGCATCGTGAACCGGCATTATCATCCCAAGCCGATCTGGGCCTATACGATCAGCGGCAAGTGGGCTTACCTGGAGCATGAGTGGACGGCCACCGCCGGCGATTTCATCTTCGAAACGCCGGGCGAAAGCCACACCCTCGTCTCCTATGCGCATACCGATCCGATGAAGGTGTTCTTCGTCGTCTCCGGCCCGCTGATGTGGCTGGACGAACAGGGCAATACCGTCGGCCATTACGACGTGTTCGATTACATCCGCGATGCCCGCGCCCACTACAAGGAGGTCGGCATCGCCGACGATTATCTCGACAGCCTGATGCGCTGAGAAGGAGCCGTGCCATGGCCAGCGTGATGAAAGCCCCGCCCAATACCGAACAGCGGATCGTGGACGTTCCGTTCACCTACAAGGACCTCGTCCGCGCCCACACGCCCGGTGGCCGCTACATCGATGCGGAAACCGACGATGACAGCCCGTGGGTCCCCTTCGGCGAAACCGCCGCGATCAAGCATCTGGCGTTCGACGTGCGCCAGAACGCCTATTCGAACATCCTGTGGATGAAGGGCCCCGGCACGATCGGCACCCATTTCCACCGCGGCACGGTGACCATGGTCTGCATCACCGGCAGCGTGCGCTACCTGGAATACGACTGGGTCGCCTCCCCCGGCGGGCTGATCTTCGAAGTGCCCGGCGAAAGCCACACGCTGGTCACCGATCACCCGGAAGGCTGCAAGCTGTGGGGCTGGATGGTCGGCCCGATCGAATTCTACGACAATGGGGCCAAGCTGATCGAAACGGTCGACGTGTGGTGGATGATCAACCACTACGAAAGCTACTGCAAGGAACAGGGCATCCCGATCAATCCGAAGCTGTATCTCTAGGGGCGCCTTATCCGTCAGCCGCCCTTGTTCGAACCCCACACCCCTTTCTTCGTCATTCCCGCGAAAGCGGGAACCCAGGGCGGTGTTGTGCAACAGGAGCCGACTGGGTCCCGCTTTCGCGGGAATGACGAAGGTTTGCGGAATCGTGAAAGGACAAGAATGAACACCCCCCGCACTCTCGATCAGTTCGATATCCGCGGCCGCTCGGCGCTGGTCACCGGCGCCGCCAGCGGCATCGGCCTCGCCTATGCCGAATGCATGGCGGAAGCCGGCGCGAAAGTGACTCTCACCGATATCGACGCCGCTGGGGCGGAGCGCGAGGCCAGGCGGCTGGTGGACGAAGGCTACGAAGCGCGCTGGGATGCCTGCGACGTGTCGCAGCTCGATCAGGTCGCCGCCGCGTTCGACAATCACGTGGCCGCCTTCGGCCATTGCGACATCGCCTTCGCCAATGCCGGGCTGGACGTGGGCAACGGCTTCTGGTCGCCCGAGGGGGACCGCAACCCCGCCGGCCAGCTCGACGTTTACGAGCCGGAACGGTGGTACAAGTCCATCGCCGTCAATCTCACCGGCGTGTTCCACACCGTGCGCGAGGCGGCGCGGGTGATGAAGGCGAACGAGCGCAACGGGCACCGCCGGGGCGGCGCGATCGTCATCACCAGTTCCAACGCGGCCGAGGTGAACGAGGCGATCGTCGGCGTGCCCTACATGGCGGCCAAGGCCGGCGTGAAGCACTTCATGCGCCACGCGGCTTATGAACTCGCCGCCTATGGCATCCGCGTCAACGCCATCGCGCCGGGGCCGTTCGTCACCAATATCGGCGATGGCTGGGTCAAGAAGAACCCCGCCGCCAAGGCCGCCTGGGATGAACTGGTGCCCGTCGGCCGCATGGCCGAAACCTACCAGATCAAGCCCCTCGCCCTCCTCCTCGCCTCCGACGCCGGCAGCTACATCACCGGCGCCCACGTGATGATCGACGGCGGGATGCAGCTCGGCCCGGTGAAGCCGCTGAATCCCTAGGCGTGACTGACCCGCCCCTCGCCAAAGCACTCGTCGTTGCGAGCGTAGCGAAGCAATCCAGGGCGGCAGCGCAATACGCCCTGGATTGCTTCGCTACGCTCGCAATGACGAAGGTAGGGTGAGACGATCCAGAGGTTGGGATAATCTGGGTCGGACCCTACTGCTGAACCGGCTTTGGTCTTTCCTACCGTGCCTTTGTTGTGCTCTGAATGAGCGGCAAGGCCAACGACGCGCCAAGGGGCAAAAAACCGCTCTTCCAAAGATGACACCCATCCACCCTTTACCCTTATAAAACAGGACCTAACGTGAATCTCCGCACCCCCTTATCCGTGACGCCAAAGGTGACACGTCGCCCTTCCGGAAAGCTCCCATGCGCGCGGTGACGTTCCAGGCCCTGCACCAGCCGCTCGCGTTCGAGACCCTGCCCGATCCCACGCCGGCGCCGGATCAGGTCGTGGTCAAGGTCGGCCGCTGCGGCATCTGCGGCAGCGATCTGCACATGACGGAAGACGCCGCCTACGGCTGCAAGCATGGCGACGTGCTGGGTCATGAGTTCGCCGGCGAAGTGGTCGGCCTCGGTCGCGAGGTCGAGGGCCTTAGGACGGGCGATCTCGTCTCGGTCATCCCCCTGGCCAGTTGCGGCCATTGCGAATCCTGCCGCAAGGGCGAAGTCCAGTGGTGCGAACAGTTCGCCCTGCAAGGCGGCGGCTATGCCGAATACGCGCTCACCCGCCCCAACCAGTGCGTGAAGCTGGGCGCCAACGTCTCGCTCGCCGATGGCGCGATCATCGAACCGCTGGCCGTGGCCCTGCACGGCGTGCACCTGTCCGGCATGAAGGCGGGCGACAAGGTGCTGGTGCTCGGCGCCGGGCCGATCGGGCTGGCCGTGGCCTTCTGGGCCCATCGCATGGGCGCGGCGAAAGTGGCGGTGCAGGACGTGGCCGATTTCCAGCGCGATCGGGCGATCGGCATGGGGGCGGATATCTTCGTGGTCGATCCGGCGGACCCGGTCGGCAGCGCCGAAGCGGGCCTGGGCGGGCAGGCGGCCGTGGTGTTCGAATGCGTCGGCATCCCCGGCCTGATCGATCAGGCAGTCCGCCAGGTCCGCAACCGCGGCACGATCCTGCTGCTGGGCCTGTGCACCCGGCCCGACACCTTCAACAGCTTCGCCATGCTCAGCAAGGAAGTGCGCCTGGTCACCAGCGCGTTCTTCACCGTGCCGGAATACGAAGCCGCCCTCGCCGCGCTCGACGCCGGCGCCCTGGAACCGCGCCTGCTGGTCACCGGCACGATCTCGCTCGGTGAAACGCCGGAGGTGTTCGAAAGCCTGAAACGGCGCACCAGCCAGTGCAAGGTCCTGATCGCGCCGTGACTTTGCTACGTCCCCAAGACCTCACCGCGTCATCCCCGCGAAAGTGGGGGAGCCAGTCGCCTCCCTTAACATCGCCCTGGGTCCCCGCTTCCGCGGGGATGACGAACAGGGAGGGCTCGGGTCTCGAATAGATCGCGCTTTGGAGATTGCGCGACTTCACCCTTTCGGCGCAAGGGGCGCGGGCCGGATAGCGCTTTCCAGCATGGCGAAGTCCGCGCCCGCCGCGCCGCCTTCGACTTGCGCCGAAAGCGCCCGATAGGCCGTCAGCGCCGCCTCTCCTTCCGGGGTCAGCCGCGCGCCGGCGTTCTGGCCGCCGCCGGGATGCGTTTCCACCAGCGGCGAGGCGAAGCAGCGATTCATCGTATCCACCAGCAGCCAGGCCCGGCGATAGCTCATCTTCAGCGCGCGCCCGGCCGCGGAGATGGAGCCGGTGCGCACGATCGCCTCCAGCAGGTCCGCCTTGCCCGGCCCCATGGCGATCTCGTCACCGCAATAGAGCTGGAGCTTGAGCTTGAGGCGGGCCATGCCCCGGCCGCCGGCTCAGGCAAGCGGGCGGCTGGAACCGAAGAACAGCGCCTGGCTGATCGCGGCGCGAACCGTGTCTTCCTGGAAGGGCTTGGTGATCAGATAGGTCGGCTCCGGCCGGTCGCCCGTCAGCAGGCGTTCCGGATAGGCGGTGATGAAGATCACCGGCACGGTATCGATCGCCAGGATGTCGTCCACCGCGTCCAGGCCCGACGAACCGTCGGCCAGCTGGATATCGGCCAGCACCAGGCCGGGCGTGCATTCGGCGACGATCTGCTGCGCCTGGGTGCGCGTGGCCGCCGTGCCGCAGATCTCGTGCCCCAGCGATCGCACGAGGTCTTCGAGCTGCATCGAGATCAGCGGCTCGTCCTCGATGATCAGCACGCTGGTGGACGTCTCGCGCTCGATCTCCTCGATCGCCTCGGCCACCAGCCGCTCCACATCGTCCTGGCTCATGCCCATGATCTCGCCCGCCTCGGCCGGGGGGAAATCCTCCACCGTGGTCAGGAGCAGCGCCTGGCGGTTCAGCGGCGTGATCCGGCGCAAGTGATCCTGCGCCGCGCTTTCATGCAGGCCCTGCGGCGAAACATCGGCGGGCACTTCGAGATAGGCGGTCGCCCACACCTTGTTGAACGCGCGGTACAGCGGCACGCGGCCGCCGCTCAGCGATTCGGCCAGTTCCCCATCCGCCAGCGCGGCTTCCAGCGTCGCCTTTACGAAGGCGTCGCCTGTGGCCTGCGAGCCGGTAAGAGCGCGGGCATAACGGCGCAGAAACGGCAGATGAGCAGCAACTTCGGCCCCGATCGACATAGAACCCCTTCCCAAGATCTCGTGGACATCAACGTGCCTTGCCGCCGCTGGTTCCAGCGGACGCGAGGCGCGGTTCGCATGCCAACATGGGGCCTTCGTCGGCGCGCCGCAAACGTTGTGTCGACCGAATTCAAAAAAAGTTTCGCGGGCGGGAACCAGCCTGCTGGACGCTCATTGAGGATACGTCACCGCCGAGACCCCCCCTCCCGTCCAAGCGGCTGGTGATACGATCCCGAAAGGCCTCCGCTCCATCGAGCGGAGGCCTTTTTTTCGGCCTATTCCGGTGCCGCGATGGAACGCGCGGCCGGCCCGAAGGATCAGGACCGCGCGCCGCGCAGGCGGGCGATGAAGCCTGGCTTCGCATCGCTCGCCAGCGCTTCGGCAAGCTGTGCCGGGTCATAGGGCTTCTCGAAGATCGGCCCCAGCTCGGCGATCTCGGGCGGGATATCGCTGGGCGACCCGGTGGAGAAAACGATGCTCGGCCGCGGCGGGCCGAGAAGATCGACCAGTTCCGCGATGGCCCAGCCATCGTCGCGATCGGCCAGGTGCACGTCGATCACCAGCGCGTTGGGAGAGCCCGATTCCAGGGCCTGCATCGTGCTGGCGATGCTGGGGCACAGGATCACCTGCTTGGCGCCCGCATCCTGCAAGGCGGCCTCGATCGCCAGCGCCAGCACGGGATCGTCCTCGACCACCACTACCCGGCCGAGCCGCTTCCTTGTCTTTCTTGCCGATTTCGCGCGCGCCATCTCTGTCCCCGCGCCGCGACAATGGGCGCCGGGGAAAAACGGTGCGGAATCAGCGCGGTTCCCCGCGCCGCCGCGCGGTTACAGCGGCCTGCCGTAGATACGGTATTCGCGGTTGTTGCGCCCCTCGATCGCGTCGGCGATGGCCAGCATCCCCTGGTTGTCCTCCAGGATCCAGCCCACCTCCGCGCGCTTCGCCCCGTGGCTGCCCACGGAATAGCGGCGGATGTATTCGATCATCATGAAGGCAAGCTGGCTCGCCATGCGCGAGGCTTGCAGCCGCTTGACCACGCCCATCAGCGGCACGCGGAAGTCGGCCGGCTGGGGATTGCGCAGCCACCACAGCAACTTGATCCAGTTTAACGGGAACAGCCGCCCCTTCATCGGCTTAAGCAGCGCGTTCACATCGGGCAGGGCGAGCATGAAGGCCACCGGCTCGCCGTCAAGCTCGGCGATCATGTTGGCCCCTTCCAAGATCAGCGGCGCCAGCTTCTTGGCGCCATAGCGCTTCTCGCTCTCGGTGAAGGGAACGAAGCCCCAGTTCTTTGACCAGGCATCGTTGAGGATGTCGATGATGATCGCCGCGTCGCGATCGAAATGGCTCTTGTCCACCGGGCGCACCTTGATCCGCCCGTTCTTCTCGCCCGAGGCCACGATGCGGTCGATCAGCGGGGGGAACGCCTTGTCCACCGCCAGGTCATAAGTCAGCAGCCGCTTGGCCACGGTATAGCCGGCGCTTTCGATCCATTGTTGATATTCGGGCTTGTTGTGGCCCATCATCACCATCGGCGAATGATCGTGCCCTTTCACCAGCAGGCCCGGCTCTTCCCAGATGGAAAGGCTGATCGGCGCCAGCACGCGGGTCATGCCCTGGTCGCGCAGCCACTGCTCGGCGCGGGCGATCAGGGCGTGGGCCGCGGTCTCGTCCTCGGCCTCGAACAGGCCCCAGTTGCCGGTGCCCGGCCCCATGCCCTGTTCGGGCGGCTGGGCCAGCGCAAGCTCGTCATAATGCGCCGAGATGCGGCCCACGATCCGCCCGTTCCGGCGGGCCAGGAAAAGCTGCATCTTGGCGTGTTCGTGAAACGGGTTCTTGCCCGGCGTCAGCAGCTCGACCACTTCGGCGCGCAGCGGCGGCACCCAGTTGGGATCGCCAGCGTTGAGGCGATAGGCGAGATCGACGAATGCGTCGAAGTCGCGCTTGCCGGATACCGGAGCGATCACTACCTCGGCTATCGACACGGTTGAGACCTTATATTCAGGGGACGCTCAGCCCTGCGTGCGCTATGGGCGCATTGTCAAGCCGCCATCCGTGAAGCAGCACGGGTGCGGCAAAGGCGCCCGCACCGCATCGGGCCTGTATGGAACGAAGCCATGAACGCCAGTGAAGCCATCAATGATCGCGCCACGTCGCCGGGCCAGGCCGGGCCGGGCCGGAATGCCGCGGCCGATGATATGGAGATGCTGCGCGCCGCGGCTGAGCTCACGCGCGATATCAGCACCGCCCGCCCGGGCATCTACTGGCCCGACATGCTGCTGTCGGCAGCCATCGGCTATGCCGCGCTGGCCGGCGCGATCCTGGCCGGCAGCGTTCCGCTGGCGATCCTGTGCGGCGTTGTCGCGGTGCTCGCTCTCTATCGCGCGCTGCTGTTCATCCATGAATTGACGCACCTGCACCGCAACGCGCTGCCGGGCTTCCGCCTGGCGTGGAATCTCCTCGTCGGCATCCCCCTGCTCACGCCGTCGCTGATGTATGAGAACGTGCATACGCTGCATCACGCGCGCACGCGCTATGGCACGGTGGACGATCCCGAATATCTGCCGCTGGCGCTGATGAAGCCGTGGTCCTTGCCGCTGTTCATCCTCATCGCCCTGCTGGCGCCAGTGGCCTTCCTGATCCGCTCGGGTGTGCTGGTGCCGCTGGGGGTGATCGTGCCGCCTCTGCGCAAGCTAGTCTGGGAACGGTTCTCGGCGCTGACCATCAATCCCCAGTTCCGCCGCCGCCCGGCCGAAGGCGCGTTCGCCCGGCAGGTCTTCTGGCAGGAACTGGGCGCGTCGGTTTGGGCCGTTGCCGTGCTCGCCAGCCCGTTGTTCCTCGGCTGGCGGCCGCTGCTGATCGCGCTGGTGATCGTCTCGGGCGTGGCGGTGCTGAACCAGCTTCGCACGCTGGTGGCGCATCTGTGGGGCAACGAGGGCGAACCGATGAGCGTGACGGCGCAATACCTCGATTCAGTGAACGTGCCGCCGCCCGCGCCGTGGGCCGGCCTGTGGGCCCCCGTCGGCCTGCGCTATCACGCGCTGCACCATCTGCTGCCCAGCGTGCCTTATCATTCGCTGGCCGAAGCGCATCGCCGGCTGGCCGCTCGCTTCGGCGTGGAATCGACCTATGCCCGCGCGAACTATCCGGGAATGGTCACGCTGATCGCCCGCATCGCGCGCAGCACGATGGGCAAGCCCCACCCCGAAACCGGTCTCGGCGAACGTAGCCTGCGCGCCTGATCGCCCACGCGGCGTCCGGCTTCGAACGCCTTCGTCATCGGAAAAAGGAAAGGGCGCGCAAGCCGGATTGGCTTGCGCGCCCTGTTCGATTGCCTTCGCAAGAGCCGGAAGGCGGGCGATCCGCCCGCCTCGGCCGTGCGGTATGGCTTACTGCGCCGGAGCGTCGGTCGCCGCACCCGTGGCAGCCGCGTCGGTCGCGGCGTCGGTGGCCACGTCCGTGGCGGCGTCGGTCGCAACGTCGGTCGCGGTGTCGGTCGCGATCGGGGTCTCTTCAACCACCGTGGTGTCTTCGGCAGCCGGCTCCTGAGTGGTGTCGCCGCAAGCCGACAGAGCGAACAGGAACGAGGCCGAAGCGGCAGCCAGAGCGATCTTCTTCATATCAGTTTCTCCTAGAGTGGGCCTCAAACCCACAGACTCGCAGCGGCGCGAGCCGGCCCCAAATAATGGCAAAAATATGGCGACGCAAGCGGCGTTGCAGGGCCCTGGCTCGGGCTATTCCTCGGTGCGGATCAGGACCGTCTCGCCGATCAGGAAAAACAGCACGAACGGCGCCCAGGCGGCCAGCAGCGGCGGATAGCCCCCGAAGCTGCCCATCGCCAGGGCGGCGTTGTCGACCACGAAATAGGCGAAGCCCAGCGCCATGCCGATCACCGCGCGGGCGAACAGGTGCCCCGAACGCGCCAGGCCGAACCCCGCCACCGCGCCCAGCAAGGGCATGAGCACGGCGGAAAGCGGGCCGGATATCTTGTGCCACCACTTGCCCTTGAGCTCCGCGGTACGGCGGCCGGCGGCATCCATCGCACCGATCGATTCCCGCAGCTCCCCGATCGCCTCGGCATCGGGATCGACCTTGCGCAGGGCCACCTGCTGCAACGTGATACCGGGCGCGAGTACCAAGGGCTGGGCCAGCTCGCGCGTCTCGGCCGTGCCCACGTCCAGCACGCGGGGTTGCTCCAGCCGCCAGCCGGGATTGGCCCAGCGCGCCAGCGGCCCGCGATACTGGCGCATGATCATGCCGTTCTTGTCCAGCTCGTAGAACGTGACCCCGCGCATGACCGTCTGCGCGCCCGACCCCTCTATCAGCGAGGCCAGCATCACGTCGTTGCCATCGTTCAGGTAGATGTTCGCCCGCGCGCCGCTGTCGCGCGGCAGCGCGCCGTAATCGTTCGCCTCCCACACCTTCAGCGTCGCCGTCGCGCGGGTCACGACCCGCTCGTTGAAGGCGAACGAGAAGCCCGAGACCAGCAGCGCCGCCAGCACCAGCGGGGCGAGGATCTGGTGGGCCGAGAGGCCGGCGGCCTTCATCGCCACCACTTCGCTGTTCTGGTTGAAGGTGGCCAGCGTCAGGATCGTGGCCAGCAGCACCGAATAAGGCAGGAACCGCGAGACCAGCTGGGGAATGCGCAGCGATACATAGCGCAGCAGCTCCCCCTCGCCATTGCCCGGGTGGGCCAGGATGTCGCCCGCGTTGCTCAGCAGGTCGAGCATCATCAGCACCAGCACCAGCATGACCAGCACCGCCAGGATGCGGACCATGAAGGTCTTGCCCAGATACCAGGTCAGCGTGCGCGAGGGAAAGAAATCAAACAGCACCGGCGGCTGCTTCCTCGATCGACGGATCGCTTGATGCGGTGCGGTCGCGCCGGCGCAGCAGCGCTCGCACGCGCTTGATCAGCTTGGCGTAAACGGATTCCAGGGCGCCGATCGCCTGGCCGCCGGGCACGAAGGCGACCTGGAAATACATCCAGCCTATCAGCACGGCAAACACGGCAAAGGGGCCCCACAGCGCCAGCAGCGGGTCTATCCGCCCCAGCGTGGCCACCTCCTGCCCGTATTGGTTGACCTTGTGATAGGCCACCACCATCACGATCGACACGAACACGCCCAATGAGGAGGTGGAGCGCTTGGGCGGGATCGCCAGGGCCACCGCCAGCAGCGGCAGCATCAGCATCATCACCACTTCGACGATCCGGTAATTGAACGCCGCCTGCCCCTCCACTCGCTTGATCGGCGCCACGTTCTGGTCGCGCCAACCCAGTTCGAGCAGTTCGGGCAGCAGGTATTCGCGGCTCTCGTCACCGCGGGCGCGGAATTCCTCGATGCGCGGCAGGTCGATCGGCAGGTCGTCGCGCGCGAAGCTCAGCACGCGCGGGGCTTCGCCGGGCATCTCCTGCACGATCGTGCCGTCGGTCAGCCGGAAGATGATCGTGTCGCGGTTCTCGGCGTCGGCCAGGAAGCGCCCTTCGCGCGCGGAGATCGACAGGACCTGCCCCTTGTCGTTCGCCACCCGCGCGAAGATGCCGATCAGGCGGCGGCCGTCATCCTGGCTTTCCTCGATCCGCAGCGCCACCTTGTCCTTGAGCGTGGTGAACTCCCCCACCTTGATCGCCGCGCCCAACGCGCCCGAGCGCAGCTCGAAATCGAGCTGCTCGTAACCGTACCGTGCCAGCGGCTGCCAATACCCCACGATCAGCAGGTTCAGCGCCAGCAGCACCAGCGTGATCATATAGGGGACCCTGAGCAGGCGGGTATAGCTCCACCCCACGGCGCGCAGGACATCCAGCTCGCTGGTCGTCGCCAGCTTGCGGAAGGCGAACAGGATGCCCAGCATCAGCCCCAGGGGAATCGCCAGCCCGGCATATTCCGGGATGAGGTTGACCAGCATGCGGAAGACGATGGTCACCGGCCCGCCTTCGGAAGAGACGAACTCCATCAGCCGCAGCATCTTCTCCAGCATGAGCAGAGAAGCGGCGAGCAGGAACACGCCGAACATCGGCACGATCGTGAGCCGGAACACGTATCGGTCAATGGCGGTAATAATCTTCAAGATCAGCCCAACGGCCCAATGATCGCAGAGTTTCGAGCGGCGCTATAGCCACGCCTCCGCGCCAGGTCATTCCCCCATTTCGGGCCAGGGCTATGGGTCGGGGCGAAGGATCAGGCCTTTTCCAGCGTGCATTGCAGCGGATGCTGGTTAACGCGCGCGAAATCCATCACCTGGTTCACCTTGGTTTCCGCCACTTCATAGGGAAACACGCCGCAAACCCCCACGCCCTTCTGGTGGACGTGGAGCATGACCCGCGTGGCCTGTTCCAGATCCATCCGGAAGAACCGCTTCAGCACCATGACGACGAATTCCATCGGCGTGTAATCGTCGTTGAGCATCAGCACCTTGTACTGCTGCGGCTTCTTCGGCCGCGCGCGGGTGCGGGTGGCGAGCCCGACCTGGCCCTGGCCGTCGGTTCCCCCGGTGCCGTTGTCGGTGCCCTCGTCCTCTCCGGCCGCCAGCACGGGCGAAGGGAGCCCTTCAGGTGCGGGCAGGATCGAGGCGGCGGGGCAGCGCATGGGAACGGAATATCGCATCAAGGCGCGCCGCTTCAAGATGTTCGCGTGCAAATCGCGGTTAACCGGTGCGCAACGCAAACGGGCCGGGCGGCTGGCAGCCGTCCGGCCCGGACTATCCGCCGAGGGAGAGGAGGAATCGGCGGATAAAGCGTCGCTTTGCAGGCCTCAGGCGGCCCGGGTCAGCTTTTCGGCGGCGACATTCACCCGGCCCGAAAGGGGCGCGAAGGCTTCGTTCGCCAGCTTGATCAGCGCTTCCGTGTTCTTCGAGCTGCTGGCGACCAGCGCATCGAAATTGCGGCGCGCGATCTTGCCTTGCAGCTGGAACAGTTCCGTCGGGCTCTTGACCGCGGCCAGTTCCTTCAGATCGGCGGTCATCGTCTCGTAAGCGCCCTTGGCGTCCTCGACATAGGTCTTGCCCAGGTTCTGTGCGCCGCCGGCCAGGATCTTGCCGCTTTCGACAAGCGCCTCGACATTGCCCTTGGTGAACTCGCTCGCCTCGGTCAGGGCTTCAGAACTCTTTTCGTAAGCCGCGCGGGCACGGGTCTGGAACTCGCCGAGCGCGTCGTTGATCGGCTGGGTGAAATCGGTGGTGCTGGTCTTGGCAGTGGCCATGATCTTGTCCTTTTCGGAAACGGTCGATGTCTGGGCAAAGGTCTTTCGCGGAACCGGCTTGCGGCGCGGCGTCCGGCGGGCCGGGGCGGGCTTCGCGGCCGATGTCCCGGTCTTTGTTGTCCTGATCTTGGATGTTCTGGTCTTGGCGGCCCTCTTCGCCGGGGCCTTCAAAGGCTTGGCCGGCGGCTCGGGGGCCACTTGCGGCGCTTTCACCTCGGCCGCGGCGGTCGCTTCGGCGTATGCTTTCTCCGCGCTTTCGGCGCTCGGATCGGAAACGTCAGCCATGATTCCTCGCTCGCCTCCTCAGGGATGCAAAGCTCTTGTTGCACTGCACAATATGGAATGAGGCTGGCCGCTGTCAACGCTTTTTGTGCAATGCACAAAAATAGCCGGATCATCGCATCGCAACATAGCGACCGGGCGCATTGTCGCGCGCCTGATCCTCCGGCTCGGCCAGAGAGCGCTTGCCGCCGGCTTCCACCTTTTCGGGCGCCTGATCGCGCAGCCAGTCGAACCAGTCGTTCCACCAGCTTCCCGGATGCTCCTCGGCCCCGCGCAGGAAGGCTTCCAGCGATTCGGTCGGGCCGCCGATCCAGTATTGATACTTGTCCGCCGCCGGCGGGTTGATGACGCCGGCGATGTGGCCGCTGCCCGCCAGCACGAAGCGCGCCGGCCCTTTCAGATAGGCCAACATGCGCAGCACGCTTTCCGCGGGGGCGATATGGTCCTCGCGCCCGGCCTGGACATAGGCAGGCGTGCTGATCAGGCCGAGGTCGATCGGCGTTCCGTCAGCCGTCAGCGCGTCGGGTACCACCAGCCGATTGTCGCGATAGCAGTCGCGCAGATAGGCTTCGTGCCATTTCGCCGGCAGGTTGGTCACGTCGCCGTTCCAGTGCAGCAGGTCGAAGGCCGGATAATCCTCGCCCAGCAGATAGTGATTGATCACCGTGTTCCAGATCAGATCCGTGCCGCGCAGCAGGTTGAAGGTCGCCGCCATATAGCGCCCGTCCAGATAGCCGCCCCGGCTGGCCTGACGGATCATTTCCATCTGCGTTTCGTCGATGAACAGCTTGAGATCGCCCGCCCGCTCGAAATCGACCTGCGCCGTCAGGAAGGTGGCGCTGGCGACCTTGCCGGCTCCTTCCCGGCGGGCGAGCACCGCCAGCGTCGCCGCCAGCGTGGTGCCGGCCACGCAATAGCCCATCGCGTGCACCGCGGGCACGCCCAGCCTCTCGCGCACCACGTCGATCGCTTCGATCTGGGCGCGCACGTAATCGTCCCAGGTCACATGGGCCAGGCTCTCGTCGGCCGAGCGCCAGGATACCATGAACACGGTCACGCCCCGCTCCACCGCCCACTTGACGAAGCTTTTCCGGGGATTGAGGTCGAGGATGTAGAAACGGTTGATCCACGGCGGGAAGATCACCAGCGGCACCGCCAGCACCTGCTCCGTCGCCGGGGCATACTGGATCAGCTGGAACAGCTCCGTCTCGTGGACCACCTTGCCCGGCGTGGCGGCGATGTTCTCGCCCAGCGTGAAGCGGCTTTCGTCGGTGTGGGTCAGCTGCCCGCGCTGGAGATCGCGCGCCAGCCGCTCCATGCCCTTGGCCAGGTTCTCGCCATGGGTCTCCAGCGTGCGTTCCAGCACCAGCGGGTTCATCAGCGGGAAGTTCGCCGGGCTCATCGCGTCGAGCACGGTGCGGGTGGCGAAGCGCAGCTGTTCGCGCTCCTTCTCGTCCAGTGCTTCGACCGAATCGACAGCCTCCAGCACGCGTTCGGCCAGGAACAGATAGGTCTGGTGGATCAGGGCGAACACCGGCTGCTCGCGCCACGCCGGGTCGGCGAAGCGCCGGTCCTGGCGGGGAAGCGCGATCTCCCCCTTGCCGGGCGTCTTGTCATCGGCCGCCTTCGGGCCGACGCCGTATTGCCCCAGCACCTCTTCCCACAGGGCCATACCCTCTTCGACCATCTCCGCCTGCCGCCGGGGATCGAACAGCGGCGTGCGTTCGAACCAGCCCTGCATCACGCCGAACCATTCGGCCGGATTGGCCAGAAACGGGATCGGCATGTCCGGAATCGCCTGCTGCCGCTGGAACTCGAACCACATCGTCTGCAGCTTCAAGGCGGATTCGCCCCATTGCGAAAGCTGCCCCTCGCCCGGCGGGGCCTCTTCCGCCTCGGGCAGGAAAGTGCGCATCATCTGCAGCGCCGCCTCGCCCTGGGCTTGCAGCATTCCGGTGAAGATGTCGTCCGCTCCGGCGGACTCGCTCGATTGGGCCATTACAGCCCATCATAAGCACGAATATTGCATTTGGCAGGGGCAATCCCAACGTGCGATTGCGCTGACCCGCCGATTCCGCCACAATCGCGCTTCCGCGCGCCGCAGGGCTCGCGGCTTTTCGCCACACCAATGGATAAACGAGGTCATGGAAACCGATTTCTACCGCATCAAGCGCCTGCCGCCCTATGTCATCGCCGAAGTCAACGCGATGCGGGCAGCAGCACGCGCCGGCGGCAGGGACATCATCGACCTCGGCATGGGCAACCCCGACTTGCCGCCCCCGCAGCATGTGATCGACAAGCTGTGCGAAGTGGCCCAGCGGCCGGAGGCCCACGGCTATTCGCAGTCCAAGGGCATCCCCGGCCTGCGCAAGGCCCAGGCGAACTATTACCAGCGCCGCTGGGGGGTCGATGTCGATCCCGAAAGCGAAGTCGTGGTCACGCTCGGCTCGAAGGAAGGGCTGGCCAGCCTCGCCACCGCGATCACCGCGCCGGGGGATACGATCCTGGCGCCGAATCCCAGCTATCCGATCCACACGTTCGGCTTCATCATCGCCGGGGCCAGCATCCGCGCGGTGCCGACCACGCCTGACGAACGCTATTGGGATTCGCTCGACCGGGCGATGCGCTTCACCAGCCCGCGCCCCACGGTGCTGGTGGTGAACTATCCGTCCAACCCCACCGCCGAAGTGGTCGATCTCGCCTTCTACCAGCGGCTGGTGGACTGGGCGAAGGAAAACCAGGTCTGGGTCCTGTCGGACCTCGCCTATTCGGAACTTTATTATAACGGCCAGCCGACCCCCTCGATCCTCCAGGCCAAGGGGGCGATGGATGTGGCGGTGGAATTCACGAGCCTGTCCAAGACGTTCTCGATGGCCGGCTGGCGGATCGGCTTCGCGGTCGGCAACCAGACGCTGATCGCCGCGCTCACCCGGGTGAAGAGCTATATCGACTATGGCGCCTTCACCCCGATGCAGGCCGCCGCCTGCGCCGCGCTCAACGGCCCGCAGGACATCGTCGAGAAGAACCGGGAACTTTACCACAAGCGGCGGGACGTGCTGGTGGAAGCCTTCGGCCGCGCCGGCTGGAACATTCCGGCCCCGCCGGCCTCGATGTTCGCCTGGGCCCCGTTGCCGCCGGCGCTGAAGGACATGGGCAGCCTGGAATTCTCCAAGCAGCTCCTGACCCATGCCGATGTCGCCGTCGCCCCCGGCGTCGGCTATGGCGAGGACGGCGAAGGCTACGTCCGCATCGCCCTGGTCGAGAACGAGCAGCGCCTGCGGCAGGCGGCCCGCAACGTGAAGCGCTATCTGCAACAGATGGGCGTCAACAGCTCGGCAGCCTGAGACATACTTGAGTTGCCACGCTCGATTTCACCCGCGTTCAGGCCGGCTGGCCCACCCTGCGTTTCGCCGCGCAGGTCAGGCCGTCCGGCCCGGGCGCGGGACGCGGCTTTGTGCCCGGCGGATTTCCTGTTAGGCACGCCGGACAAATAGATAGCATGCTACCAAACGGCCGGAGAGCCGGGGCGCACAAGAGGAGGGAAGCAGGATGGACGAGGGGACTGTGGCGAGGCCCGGCGCGGCCGGCGGGTCCGTCCTCGATGTCGGTAAGTTCCTGCAAGGGCTCCGCATCACGCCCTTCCATCGGCGGCTGCTGATCCTGTCCTGCCTGGTGACGTTCTTCGACGGGCTGGATTTCTCGCTGATCGCCTACACGCTCCCCTATATCCGGGACGAGATGCAGCTGAGCGAGGCCATGATGGGCAACGTCAGCATGGCGGCGTTCATCGGCCAGATGATCGGCTCCCTCGTCGGGTCCTATGCCGCCGATCTCGTCGGGCGCCGCCCGATCATCCTGATCTGCACCGTGCTGGCCGCCGTGCTGACGTTCATCACCGGCTATGCCCAGACGCCCGAGATGCTGATCCTCCTGCGCCTGGTCGGCGGGCTGGCGATCGGCGGCCTGCTGGCGCCGGCCTGGTCGCTGAACATCGAATCGATGCCCAAGGCCATGCGCGCCACTTCGGTCACGATCATCATGCTGGGCTTCAGCGCCGGCGGATCGGCCGCCGGGCAGGTGGCCAACTATTTCGCCCCGGCCGACGGGTTCTACGCCGCGCACGTCGCCGCGCTCGGCGGGTTCCTGCCGGGGCCGGGCTGGCACACGGTGTTCTTCTTCTGCGGCGGGCTCACGTTCCTGCTGGCGATCTTCCTCCAGTTCACGCTGCCCGAATCGACTCGCTGGCTGGTGGCCAAGAACAAGCCCGCGGCGCGGATCGCGCCGATGATCCAGCGGTTCGATCCCGATCTGGACGTCTCGCGCTATACCGGCTTCGAACTGAGCGACGAACGCAAGACCACTGCCCGGCAGAACCCCTTCGCCAAGTTCGCGGAGCTGTTCCGTGGCCCGCTGGCTTACATCACCCCGCTGATCTGGGTGGCCTATTTCTGTTCGTCCTTCGCCATCTACCTGAAATCGAGCTTCAGCGTGCTGTTCCTCGAAGAGCTGGACCTCAGCGTGGAGACGGCGACCAACATCGGCTCGATCGGCGGGCTGGGTGGCGCGGGGTTCGGCGTGGGGCTGCTGATGTTCACTGAAAGGCGCGGCCCCGCCTGGATCACGATCGCGCCGCTGATCGGCATTCCCTTCCTGCTGCTGATCGGCTTCGGCGCCGTGCTCGGTGGCCCGCTGTTCATCCCCGTCATCCTGGTCGGAACGGTCCTGGTCGGCGCCGGGCATGCCGCCGTCATCTCCATTACCAGCATCTACTATCCCAGCGCCGTGCGCTCCACGGGGGGCGGATGGGCCAGCTTCATGGCCAAGTTCGCCGCCGTCGCCGCGCCCTATTTCGGATCGCGCCTGTTCCTCGGCAGCGATGCCAAGGTGCTCGATGGCTATGTGTTCTCCGCCGTGTGCCTGGCCGGTGTCGTGATATGCGTGCTGGCCCTCGCTCCGTTCGCCCGGCGCCTCGTCGATCATGGGGCGGACGAGCCCGCCACCGTTCAGGAACAAACCGCATGACCTTGCGCTCCCTCGCCGCCAACACCCCCGGCCGCCGCGCCAACTGGAAGGCGCTCGGCCTCAGCGCCGAAGACATGGAGAAGCCGAAGATCGCGGTGGTCAACAGCTCCAGCGAGCTGGCGATCTGCTATGCCCATCTCGACGGGATCGCCCGCATCGTGAAGGAGGAAATCCGCGCCGCCGGCGGTGTGCCGTTCGAAGTGCGCACCGCCGCGCCCAGCGATTTCATCACCGGCGCGGCCAAGCGCGGCAGCTACATCCTGGCCGGGCGTGACATCATCGCCAACGATATCGAAGTGCAGGTCGAAGCCGCCCTGCTCGACGGCATGATCTGCCTGACCAGCTGCGACAAGACGCCGCCGGGCCACCTCATGGCCGCCGCCCGGCTGAACATCCCCACCTTGCTCGTCATCGGCGGCTACCAGCCGGCGGGCGAGATCGACGGCCAGCCGGGCGGTGGCGAGGGTGGGGGGTCGGGCTCGGTCGGCGAACGCTTCGGCGCCCAGCCGAAGTTCCCCGCGGCGCAGATGGCCGAAAACGCCCTTCGCCGCCCCCGCGGCCGCGCCCGCATGGCCACCGCCAACACGATGCACTCGGTGGTGGAGGCTCTCGGCATGGCCTTGCCCGGCCACGCCCCGGTGCGCGCCAACAGTGCGAAGATGCAGGCCAACGCGCGCGAAGCCGCCCGCCGCATCGTGCAGATGGTCCACGAGGACTTGCGCCCGCGCCAGATCCTCACCCATGGCGCCTTCCGCAACGCCATTGCCACCGTGCTGGCAGTCTCCGGCTCGATCAACGCCATCAAGCACCTCCAGGCCACCGCGATCGAGGCGGAAAGCGACATAGACGTCTTCGCCCTGTGGGAAGAGATGAGCGACGTGCCGGTCCTTTCCGCCGTGCGCCCCACCGGCGATGTGCGGATCGAACGGTTCGAGGATGCCGGCGGCGCCCGCGCCGTGCTCAAGCGGCTCGAAAGCCGGATCGACACCTCAGTGCTCACCTGCACCGGCAAGACGCTGGCCGAAAACCTCGCCGGATACGAGATTCCCGGGCCGGACGTGATCCGCCCGCTGGCCGATCCCGTGGGCCCCGGCCCCGCCATCGCCATTCTCAAGGGCAACTTCGCCGAAACCGCCGTGGTCCGCCTGGGCATTCGCGACGGCTCCCGGCCCGAAGAGTTCTCCGGCCCCGCGCGCGTGTTCGAGAGCGTGGATCTGTGCATGGACGCCATCGCCGAAGGCAAGGTCCAGCCCGGCGACGTGGTCGTCGCCCGCAACCAGGGCCTCAAGGGCGGCCCGGCCATGGGCGGAAGCGCCAGCGTGATCCTCTTCGCGCTCGATGCCGCCGGCCTGGCCAAGACCACCGCCTTCGTCACCGATGGCCAGCTTTCGGGCCTGTGCCTCAAGGGCCTCACCGTCGCCGAAGTCGCGCCCGAGGCGGCCACCGGCGGCCCCATCGGCAAAGTGCGCGACGGCGACACGATCCGCATCAGCGTCGCCAGGCGCTCGATCGATATCGACGTCCCCGCCGATGAACTCGCTGCCCGCGAAGCCCCCGGCTACCTCAACCCCGCCACGGGCTACCTCGCCAATTTCCGCCAGGACGTCCAACCCATGAGCACCGGCGGCGTCCTGCTGCCGCCAAGCGGCTGAGGGCGCGATTGTCCGGCCGGCCCTCCTGATCGCCCAGCCCTCAAGCGTCATTTCGCTCGCAATGACGAAGCAAGGGGTGGAGGGATCGGCGCCTCTCCTCTAAAATTTCAGGCGTAATCCGAACACCCTGGTCCCGTCCCCCTTGTCGATGGACCCGAGTTCCAGATTGCCGATCCTGAAATTCAACGCCTCATTCAATCCGTTCCGGGCAGTGGCCGGCGGTTCGATGCGGCCGAGCCGATATTGGTCATTGTCCACTTCCGCACAGACGACGATTTCGTCAGCTGTCGGCTGGGGACAATCGCTTTGCGCCCGGCCTGTTTCCGATCGGGCTTCGGTATCGACAGGTCCATAAACCGGGCCGGCGGCGGCGACGGATTCCGGAACTACCGGAACAGCCACAATGGCCGGCGGCAGCGCGCCTACGGGCACGCCTCACCTGGCCATCTGGCGCGCGCGTATTCCGAAACGGTCAAGACACACGATCCTTCCCTCGGAAAGTCCCAGGTTAACGCTGTTAGCCAGGTGCCGTCAACGAGCACCGGCAGCAGCAGAGGGCACCTTTCACCCAGCTCGCCGCCGCCACCACCACCCGGCCACCTGACACCTCACCCGGTCGTCCCGGCATCCGGCGTGAAATAGCGCGCGGCGATTTCCGCCTGGCGGAGCAGCGCGTCAGCATGATCGCCTTGCCCCAGGCGGGCCAATTCCTCGGCCGCTTGCTCGCGTTCCTCCATTTCCCGTCGCAGCACCTCCCGGAGTTGGGCCTCGGTCAGGAGCAGCCTTTCCACTTCGGCCGAGGTTCCGAATGCCGGCGCCGTGTCGATGGGCGGGGCCTCGGCATTGTCGATGGCGGCGAGGAGCGAGCGGAGCACGGCGATCTCGTCGGCCCGCTTGGCCTTCAGCGCGCCCAGCAGATCGCCGCGCATCCGCGCTTTCATCTCCACCGCCGAAAGCACCGCCCGTCTCCTGATCCTCAGTTCGCGCCCCTGTTCTGCGCCAGGACCCGGTCGATCGCAATGACGGCCTCGCGGTAGTGCTTCCGGTCCAGGCCGCCGTAGCGATCGACGAAGGAGGTTTCCGAAAGCCCTTCCGGCTCGCGCAGCAGGGCTTGCGGCAACAGGTCGTCCTCGCCGGCCTTGCGCAGCGCGGCGAGGGTCTGCGCGGCGCTTGCCGGGTCGAGCGCGCGAAGCGCCGTCTGCATGCCCGAACGATCCGCGGCCAGATCGATGAAGGAAAAGCCGGAGCCTTCGGGAAGGCTGTCGCGCAGTTCCTTCCATTCGCCCAGGCTGCTGGTGGTATCCTCGCCCAGCACGGCGGTCAGCCCGGCCGAAAAGGCCCAGTGCTTGGCCAGGTCCTCGCGCTGCTGCAAAGTGATCGCGCGGCCGGGACGGGGGCAGGCCTTCGCCAGCACGGCCGCCTTGGGGACCAGCGCCTCGGCCTGCTCACCCACGACATAGAATGAAAGCGCGACGAATGCCGCCCGGGTCTGCGCCTGCGTTTCGCTCGCCTGCGCCCGGGCAAAAGTCCGGGCCACGAGTTCCGACAGCGTCTTCGCCGGCGTTTCCTTCTCGGCCGCCGCGATCCGGCAATAGATCGCGCTCACCAGCGGGGCATCGACAGTCTGGCCGGCGGCGGAGATCAGCCCGTGTACCATCCCGCTGCTGCCCGTCAGCGCCAGATCGGCAAGCACCGCATGCTCCGTCACGCTGACCTGGCGGACGATGGTGTCGAGCGGAGGAATGTTGACGCCCTTGAGCCGCAGCACCCATCGGCCCAGCTCCGCGAACCAGCGCCCGGCCACGGGCGGAAAGCTCACCCGGCCCACTTTCAGGCGATAGGCCGGAAAGCCGCCGTGCCGCCCGGTCACGCTGGCATCCGCGTTGATCCATAGCCCCAAGGGAAGCGCAATGCTGGCTTTCGCGGCCAGCACGCCCCCGTCCACCGCGCCGTCGAACCGCGCCTTGCCCGTGGCATCGCTCGCCAGGGCGGTAAGGCCGCTGATCGCCTTGCTGTCCAGCCTTATGCGCACGGGCTTGTCCGGCGCGCGGACGGCCTCGATCTGGCTCCAGATTCCGCGCGCGGCCGCGATGTCCCGCGCCGTCGGCCGCGCGCGCGGTTCCACCGTGGGGGTGACGCCGATGAACAGGACGGCGACCAAGGCGATCAGCAGCAGCAGGGCAAGGGCCACGCGGCGCAGGCGCCGGGGCCAGGGAGAAGGCTGCTGTGCGGTCATGGTCGAAGTCATCGCGGCCCTTGTCACGTGCCCGATCCCATGTCGCACCCGCCATCCATTGAAAGACGCTTTCCTACAGAGGGGCGATCATGTCAGCCAGCCCCCATGCCGCATTCGCCAACCCAACCCCCGGAAAAACCGCCCATTCTTTCCAGGCAAGGTGACGCTTTCGGAGGTAAGGTGACACTCCCTTCTGGACAGTGTCACATGTGTCAACACCCCGGCCACGCGAACCCGGGGCGGAACGGGACGACTCGTTTCCTTGCCCGGCCCGATCAGTGCCGGGCGCCCCCTCCAACGGCCCCCACGGCGATCAGGGCGATCCCGCCCAGCTCCAGCACATGGTTCAGGCGAAAGAACCCGATGTCCTTCCCCAGCATCATGTCCACATGGTGGAACGAGGCGGCACGAACGATCACGAAGGTGCAGAGGGTAACGAGGCCGAACTGCGCCAGCCGCACCCAGGCGCCGCCCCGCCGGAACAGCCACAGCAGGGCGGCGACGGCGGCGGTCCCCGCCACGGCCACGCCGACGATGAAGGCATACTGCACCGCTCGCCGGCTTTCATACCAACCCTCGCTCTTGGCCAGCGTCCTGCCCAGGTTGAGCACCAGGCTTTGAAGGTCGAGCTGCTTGTTGATGCCGAGCGCGACGAGGATCACCGCGGTGACCAGCCAGAACCGCCGCCGCATGCGCGCCGCCAGGATGCCCTTGCGCGTCGGCGGAACGGGCGCGGAGGCAAGCCGGAAGCCGCGAAGGCACAGCAGCGCCGTGGCGGCATAGGCGGCCACGGTGAACCAGCCCAGGAAAGTCGGATCGCCGATGCCCACATGCCAATCGCCCATTATGCCCCCTTCCGCCGCTTCAGCCCGCCGGGCGGATGGAACGGGCCGCGCTCATTCGGCGGCCTGGGCCTGCCCGGCGGCGTGCACCGCCGCGTCGTCGCTCAGATGCGCGCCCTGTTGCCGCAGGATCGCGCGCACTTCGTCCACGTCCACCTCTCGCGGCCGCAGGCCCCGGTTCGCCGCCACCGCCGCGCCCACGCCCGCCGCGTGGCCGGTCAGCCAGCATTGCGGAATCTCGCGCATGAAGCCGTGGCTGTTCGCGTCGCACGAGATATGCCGCCCGGCCGCCAGCAACCCGTCCAGCGCGCGCGGGATCAGGCAGCCATAGGGGACGGAGACCACCGGGAACTTGGGGCTGATCGAAGGGCTGACACCCACCTCGTCGGCACGCGGGGTGCCATCGCCCCAGTCCTTCCGCTCGATCCGTCCGACGCCCGCCAGCCGCCGCGTATGGCGCACGCCCAGCTGGCTGGCGCTTTGCAGCGAATAGACCGCCTCGAACCCCGGCGCGTGGCGGCGAAAGAACTGGCAGTGGCCTTCCATCAGCCGATGGCTGCGGATTTCCACTTCGGTCATGTCGTCCACGTCCAGCGCGGAAAGGCCCGACTGGCGCGGCCCCAGGAACAGGGCGATGTCCTTGCGCCAGCTCACGTAAGGCGTCTGGAAGAAGCCCAGTTCCTGCCGCCCGCGCTCCATGAAGTCGCGCAGCTGCTCGGGATGATGGACTTTCCAGTCGATCCACCGATCCATGTCCACGCCGCCCAGCACCCAGCCGGTGTTCATCGAATGGTGGACGTCGCCTTCCTCGATATCGGTATCGAAGTCCGCCCCGGCGCGGGCGAACATGTCGCCGTCGCCCGTGGTGTCGACTACCACCTTGGCCAGGATCGCCTGGCGCCCGGCCTTGCTTTCGAAGATCACGCCCTTGGCCGCGCCGTCTTCCACCAGCGGCCGCGCCGCCCAGGCGTGGAACACGATCCTGACGCCCGATTGCAGCAGCATCTCCTGGTTGTTGAGCTTCATCCGCTCGGGATCCAGCGTCGGCGCCCATTGCACGATGCCGTGGAAGGCGGTGGTGCGCTGGCCCCAGTAAGCGAACTTGGCCGCGTCCCGGCTGCCCCAGTCCGCGCGCGGCGGGCCGGCCACCGCCTCGGGCGGCATCCGCTCGATGAACTCGCGCGCGAAGCCCTGGATCACGTGGTTGCCCTGCCAGTCGGTCATGCGGTCGATCCACATGACCAGACCGCCGGTGGAAAGCCCGCCCAGGCAGTTGTATCGCTCCACCAGCGTCACGTCCGCGCCGGCCCTGGCCGCCGCCCAGGCCGCCGCGCAGCCCGCCGGGCCGCCGCCGATCACCGCCACGTCGCAAGTGTGATAAACGTCGATCTCGCGCGCATCCTCGCGCACGGTGCCGCCACGCCGGGGGGGCGGCAAATTGCGGCCAGCGCTTTCGAACACGTCGGAACCGAGGAATCGATCCTCGCCGTGCCCGGCGATCCGCTGCATCTTTACGTCTTCGGCCATCGCTCTCATCCGCCTGTCGCTTCGCGAGCTAACGATTACCACGAAGCGGGGCAAGCGCGGCCGGCGAATGAACGTTGCGCGCCCCGCCCCCATTCGCTAGGGGCGCCGGTTCCGGCCCGATGGCGGAGTGGTTACGCAGAGGACTGCAAATCCTTGCACGCCGGTTCGATTCCGGCTCGGGCCTCCATCTCTCTCAGTTTTGTGCGGAATATCATCCGCCTGGCCGGCTCGATGCCTGGCCCCGCCGATCTCCGGCCGGACGACCTCTCCCCTTTTCGCCGAGGAATCGGAACTTTTCCCACGCATGGCTCGCTTCGACGCCGGCGCTCGCTTCGGCGCGCCAGGCGGCCGCCACCACGGCCCCTCAGAGGATCAGGAGCGGAAAGGGCGATGCAGGATGCCTGACTCGGTCAAGATCAAGCCGCCCGATCACGATGCGATAGCCTCTACCTTGAGCGCTGCGGACGACCGGGTTGTCCTGTCCCATTGGCTTCCTCCGCGATGGGGCGTCATTCCCCAGATCAGGATCGGCCGGCGCTGGTTCAACATCCTCTGGAGCATCCCGATCGGGGCGGCCGGGTTGGTCCTGCTGATCGCGCTTGCCCAGAGCTTGCGGGAACTGCCCGGCGTTCAGGCCTTCATCAGGGCTTATCCCGGCATCGCGCAGGCAGCCCCTTCGGTCGATACGGGATTCCCGATCTGGCTGCAGGTGCAGCATTTCCTCAACATGCTGTTCATGATGTTCATCATCCGGGCCGGCATCCAGATCCTCGCCGATCACCCGCGGCTTTACTGGAATCGCCATTGCACCCCGGGCACGGAGTGGTTCCGTTTCCAGCGGCCGGTGCCCGAGGGCCGCGTGTGGACCGCGAAGGACGATTCGGTCACGCTGCCGACCTGGCTCGGCATTCCGGGGCTTCGCCACAGCATCGGCCTGGCCCGCTGGTGGCACTTCACGCTGGATCTCCTGTGGCTGCTCAACGGCATTGCCTTCTATGTTCTGCTGTTCACGACGAACCAGTGGCTGCGCTTGGTTCCCATCACGTGGGACGTGTTTCCGAACGCGCTGTCGACCGCCGTGCAATATGCCTCGCTCGACTTTCCGGTGGATCATAGCTGGACGCGCTACAACGGATTGCAGCAGCTCAGCTATTTCATCACCGTCTTCGTGGCGGCGCCGGTTTCGATCGTCACCGGCCTCCTGCAAAGTCCCGCCATCTCGAACAGGCTGGGGCTTCTCGGAACGGTGTTGAACAGGCAAGTCGCCCGGTCGATCCACTTCCTCTCCTTCGCCTGGTTCGTGCTCTTCATCCTGGCGCACGGGATCATGGTGTTCGTCACCGGCATCCGTGAGAACACCAACCACATGTTCGCCGGGGTCGAAAGCGCCGGCTGGGTCGGGTTCCCGGTCTTCGTCGCCGCGATGGGGATCGTCGCCGTGGCCTGGTGGGCCGCCTCGCCGTTCACGCTGCGCCACGCCCGGCTCGTCCAGAAGACCGGCCGCTTCATGATCGGCTGGATCAAGGCGCTGTCCGAACGGTGGGAGCCCACCGCGCAGATGACGGAGAAGGACATTTCCCCCTTCTTCTGGCCCAACGGCACGATGCCCAGCTCAGAGGAATACGATCGGCTCGTGGCGGAAGGGTTCGCAAGCTATCGGCTGCGCGTCGGCGGCCTGGTCGAAAACCCGGGTGCGTTCTCGCTCGCCGATCTCAAGGCGATGCGGAAGCAGGAACAGATCACCACGCACTTCTGCATCCAGGGCTGGTCGGGCGTGGCGAAATGGGGCGGCGTCCCGATGCGCGACATCCTCGATCGGGTGAAGCCCCTGCCCGGCGCGCGCTATGCCATCTTCTACTCATTGGCGGACGGTTCGGAGGGCGGGCGCTATTACGACGCGCATGAGCTGTTCAACATGTACGATCGGCTGACGATCCTCGCCTATGAGATGAACGGCGATCCCGTCAGCGTGCTTCACGGCGCGCCGCTGCGCCTGCGCTGCGAGAACGAACTGGGCTTCAAGATGGTCAAGTGGATCGCGGCGATCGAACTGGTGCATGACTTCGCCGATCTCGGCGCCGGCCAGGGTGGCTATAACGAAGATCATGAGTTCTACGGATATCGCATGCCGATCTGATCGCCGGCCGCGCCTAGGCGGCCGCCGGGCCGGCGATCATGGCCCGATATCGGAATTGGACGGCCGCAGGAGATGGCTCTGGCTCTCCGGATAGCCGAGCGCGGTGGCTACGCGGTCATTCCAGCCATAGGGATCGGCGCGGATGACAGGCTCCCCCTCCTCGTCGAACAGCACGGTCTGATAGAGAAGCCTGACCGGGATTTCATGCGGCAGGGGAACGAAGCTCTCCTTCCCTGTCGCGCGGGCGCGTTGCCATTGATCCGCGACACCCTCGTCCCGGGCCAGCATTTCGGCGAAACCGAGGGCATCCTCCACCCGCACGCAGCCGTGGCTGCGCTGGCGCTGCACCTCGCCGAACAGCTGCTTGGCCGGCGTATCGTGAAGATATATCTGATGATCGTTCTTCATGTCGAACTTCACCAGCCCGAGCGAGTTCTGCGGCCCCGGCTGCTGGACGATCCAGCCGTCCTTCCAGACCATATTGTTGCGGCGCAGATAGCCGGCCCCCTTCCGCTCGATCTCTTTCGACTGGATCGAGCGGGGGACGGTCCAGGTCGGGTTCGCCACCAGGCGATAGATCGGCGAGCCAAGCTGCGGCGTCTCGGTTTCCGGCTTGCCGACCACCACCTTCCGCGTGTCGACCGACTTGCCATCGCGCCAGTAAGTCAGCCTTGCGGAAGCGAGGTTGACGTCGATGCGCGTGGCGGGCGGGTCGCGATCGAGCCAGCGCATGCGCTCCATGGCCACCGCGATGGCCCGGGCCTTGTCGGCGTCGGTGAGATTGAGGATTGCCAGCGTGTCATTGCCGATCACGCCATCGGGATCGATGCCATAGTCGGCCTGCATCCGCTGCACCGCGCGAACGGTCGCGGCATCATAGCGCTCGCTTCCATCGGCCTGCACTAGATAGTCCGACGCCCGCAGCTGGTGCTTGATGGCCGGCATCCGCTTGTCGCTGGCGCCTGGCTTCAGCGGCTCCCCAGAAGGCGGAATCGCTGGCGTCGAGCCTTCCGCCGCTCGCAGCGCGAGATAGGCGGCGGACAGCTTGCGATAGCTGTCATCCTGCGGGGCGAGGCTGTCGAACCACTTCCCGATATCGCCCTTCGCCAGCGCCCTGGCCAGCCCCGCACGCAAGTCCGGATGGGGGCGCGGCACGGAGTAGATGGAGAACAGCTTGTTCGGATCGACGGCCCCTTGCGCCAGAGCGGCGGCATAGCGAAGCGCGCTTTGCGTGAGCGCTTCCTGGCCCTCTGCGCTGTCGGGTGTGCCTTCCACCGGAAAGCGCATGTGATCCAGGCCGTGGGCCGCGCGCTGGCCGATCGCGTCCCGCAACTGCCGGGCCGCCGATTTGCTCCAGACGATACTCTGTTCGCCAGCACTGGTGGATTGCTGGGATCCACTGAACAAGCCGTCGCAGCCGGTGAGTGTGAATGACAGGATCAGCAACGAATGGGCAATCACACCTCGGCGCACAAATATCTCCTTGCAGGATTTGGGATAACTTCGCCGCAAGGCCGCGGTTCCGGCGCCGGACAGCACCGGGTCGCAGGCGCGCAAGTGGGAGTGGGAAAGGGGGCCGATGGCGGCCGAGCCGCCCGTTACGCCCGCCCGGCGTAGATCAGCCGGCCTTGCCCGAGATGATCGAAAACGCTCGCCAGGTCTTTCTCGTCCACGGCGAAGCACCCCTGGCTGCGCCCCAGTTTCCCTTGGGAACGCAGCAAGTCTGCACAGGCATACCAGGCGCCGTGAATGACGATCGCGCGATCGAAGGCATTGTCGTTCGTCGGATCGAGGCCCGCGAGCCGCTGCGAGCGGCCGTGCTTGCCGACGTAATACTCGCCGGTCACGAAGGCGCCTTCGCTCGAAGCATTGGAGCCGAAGGCGTTGGAAAAGCGCTGCACGAAGCCGGTATTGCCGGGATCGGATCCCGCGCCATGCGCCACTAGAAGGGACGGTTTCTTGCCGCCCTCGATATCGAGGAAATGAAAGCGCGGCTCGGACGATGGCGCGGAAAAATCGATGATCGCCATGCAATCTTTCCGCTTGATCGCGGCGGAATGCTGATCGAGCGCGGCGAGCGCGCGCCGGAACAGGCCCGGATCGAGCGAACCCGGCCGCATCTGCGGCACCTCGCTTCGCGGCACGGCGCGCGCAACGCCTTCCCCGTTGCGTTCAGGGGGAAAGAGAAGGCTGGAGGAGGACGAGGTGAGCGCACCCGTGGCCATCACTGCGCCTGATATGATCGCGCTCCGCCGGCTGAGGCGGACAGGCTGGTCAATCATCCCAGGGAATATAAGCCCGTCACCTGTCTCTTTGAAGGGCGGCGGGAACCCCTGATCCGCCGTCTGCCTCGATCGGCCGATTTCGGCGCAAGCCACAGGCCAATCCCGGGGCAACCTGTCAGGGCTGGGTGATCCCCGGCGCGATGGGCCAGCCTCCCAGTTCCTGCTCCGGCGAGAAGACGCGCATATAGGCCTGCACCATATGGATCTGCCCGTCGTAGACCTTGAACATCTCCCACGCGGTCAGCTTGTCCGAGCCGGGGCCGCTGCGGTTCCACGAAAGGCGCATCATGACGATCCCCATGCGCTCGTCCACCACGATGTCGCGCACCGTGACCCTGCCCAGGCGCTCGAAGATCGCGAGGGACTGATTGCCGATATCCTCGCAGCCGGGGGCGAAGGTGCAGCCGGGCCCGGCCATGAGGGCGCCGTTCTCCAGGCGATAGGCTTCGGGGGCAAAAGGCGTGCCGACCGCGTTGAACGTCTTCGCGCTGCTGAGGCCGCGGGGATAGTGCATCGCGATCTCGATCGCCTGTTCGCGCGGCGCCAGCCGTGCGGGCGCCGGGGCGATGTTCATGGCCTTGGCCGCCGCGCCGCTGTAGGCGTCGATGGCGAAGATCATGCCATCCGCGCGGCTGCGCGTAGTCACCAGTTCCAGCTCGTTGAGCCTCTGGTCGCCATCGACCTTGGCTCGCACCACCAGAATGATCGGCGCGCCGGCTTCCTCCACCATGACGGCGGTGACGGCCTGGCCTGTGCGTTCGTCCAGGGTGTCCTGGCGATAACCGCGCAGCTTCGTCACCGAACGCACCAGACCGACCTGGTCCAGCGGCTTCTCCACGCCGTCCTCGGTGACACGCAGGGTGGGAGCGACCGCCAGCTTGCCGACGTCATGTTCGACGAGGGCGTAGAGCACCTCGGTGACCTTGCCGCGCAGGCACTCGCGGTCGCAGGCAGCTGCCGCGCTGGCGGGTCCGGCGGCCGGCTGCGCGACGGCAGCAGTGGCCGAAAGAAGCAGGCACAGCGCAAGTAGGCGTTTCATCGATCTATCCCCCTGGGTGGCGAGTCTCGGGCTCGGCTCGATCCCCTGTAGCCGCCAAGAGGGCCGTTCTTCAAATAGTGTCGCTGCCGGGTAAGATCGACGATCCCCCTGCGGCCCCTAAACCGCTATCGCCCTATCGACCGATCGCCCCGAGGCTTGCCGCCTGCGCCCGAAAAAACACGCCGGAGCCCAGGGGCTCCGGCGTGTCCGATGGGCCTGCCCGGAGGTCGGCGCGGCAAGGGGTTTTCGGGGGGCACATGCCGCGCCCGGACAGGTCCGCTCGAGGGTGTCGTCTAGAAGCCCATGCGCATTGTTCCACGCAGCGACAGGGCGGTGCGGTCGTGCCGGTCTTCCGCGCCCACTTCGCCGCCGATCTCGAACAGCGAGCCGCCGCCCACCGCGCGTAAGCGGGCGTACCAGCCGCTGTCCGTCTGCTCCGGGTCCAGCGTGAACGGCGTGCCGCCGCCGAAATGGGCCGTAGTGGCGCCCAGCGATCCGCCGACGATCTCGCGCCAGCCGCCTTCGGTTTCCAGCCGGAACCAGGTGCCATCGCTGGTGCTCGGGCGCACCGGGCTGCCGCCCTGGCCGACGAAATCGATACCCAGCGTCAGCCCGCCGTTGACCGCGAACTCGTCGCTCGTGCGATCTTCCACGACCAGCTTCAGGGCATCGCCCCCGTCCTTGTCGGTATAGCCGTTTTCGGACAGGCGGATGTAATCGAAGCTCACCGCCGGGCGGAAGAAGAAGCTGCCCCCACGGCCCTCGTAAGCCATGCCGCCGGTCGCGGTCAGCAGGGTGCCGCTCCAGTCGCTGTGCACGGTCATGTCCACATTCTCGCCATCGGCGGTTCCGCGGAACGTGCGCCGGGCGTTGAAATCCACCCGGCCGATCGAACCCCGGCCGAACGCGCTGAAGCCACCCCACTTGCCGCGCCAGTAGCCGGCCAGTTCATAGGTGTCGGACACCACGCGGTTCAGGTCGCTGCCGTTGTCGTAATCGTTCCAGAACCAGTTGGCGGAGGCGCCGAAGCTGCCGATCATGCTGTCGATCTCCGCCCCGGCGGAGAACCCGAAGCCGCCGAGGTCGTAGGCGGCGGTCGGCCCTTCGTCCTTGTCGCTGCTCCACGCCGCGGTGCTGAACAGGATGTCCACCCCGCCCACCGAATAGACCGGGCTCTGCGGATCGGCGACCTGGCGGGCGAAGGCCCGCGTGCCCAAGCTCACGCCTTCGAACGCGCCGCCCGCATGGTCGGGCAGCATTTGCCGCACGGTGCCGCGGAACAGATCGCCGTCGGTGATGCCCAGGAACACGCCTTCGACATCCTCGTCCCGCCCGATCGCGGCGTAGATCGCGTCATAGGCGGCCGCCTGCGAGCGATTGAGGCCGAGTTCCGTCGCGGTGCGCCGCGCGACATCGACGGCGATGGTGTTGGGCGCCGCGTCTTCCGCCACGCTTGCCTTGAACATGAAGGGGATCAGCGCGGTGCTGGTCTCGAGATCGTCCAGGCCACTGATCGAGCCCGCTTGCAACACGACATAGCGGCCTTCCGCATCCTCGACGTTGCCCAGCCGGACAGCCAGCTTGGCCCCGTCGGCGAAGCTGGCGTCGCCGGCGATGTTGTAGAACGTGCCTTCGCCCTCGGTCTTGTTGAGCGTCGCCAGCAGGACGCCGCCCGAACCGACGGTCAGCGATCCGATCGAGACCGGGCCGGCAAGGTCCAGCCCGCCGCTGGTGACGTTCACCGCGAGATTGCCGGCGTTGACCAGGCTACCGGAAAACACCGCCGATCCGCCGATCGTCAGCGCATCCGCCCCGCCGCCGAAATCGACCTTGCCGTTGAACCGCGAAGTTCCCGCCAGGCTCAACACGTCAGCCCCGGCGCCGAAGGTCACATTGCCGGTATGCACGGCATCGCCCGAAAGCTTCATCGTATTATTGCCGCCGCCGAAATTCACGGTGCCGGTCACCGTGCCGTCGGCCACGTCGAACACATCGTTGCCGCTGCCGAACCGCACCGCACCGACGATCGAAGGGGCGGTGATGCCGGCGCCCACCTGCGTCTGCCGCACGGTGACGCCAGTGGTGTTGGCGGACAGGTCTATGGCCACGTTGCGGCCCGAATCCGCCGCGGCCCCGCTGGCCGAGATCATGCCGCTGTTCTCGATCAGCGTCAGGCCCCCGCCAAGATCGAGGATCGCGGTGGCCGAACCTTTTTCGCCGGCGGCCGCCTTGATGGCGCCGCTGTTGCGCAGCGTCGGCACGTTCGCGCCCACGTCCACCTGGACGGCATTCGCCTTCGCGCCGTCCGCATTGCCCGTGGTCGCGCTGACGCTGCCCGAGACATGCGCCTGCGGCGTCGAGGCGCCGCTGCCGAAACGCAGGGCCGTGGCGCCGGCATCCTTGGACGAAGCCGTAACGCTGCCGGAAATGCCCACGCCATTGGCGATGGTCACCGCGCCGCCGCGCCCACCGATCACCAGCCCGTTGCCGTCCACGCCCGTATAGACGCCCTGGCCCGAAACCGTGCCTTCGACGATCAGGCCGAACCCGCTGGCCGTGCCGGCGACCGCGCCGATGCTGATCGCGCGATCAGTGGCGCCGACGACCATGGCCGGCGCGCTGCCGAATGCCGTGACGAGGGCAGTGCCTTCGTCCTTGTCGGGGATGCCATCGTCATCCTCGTCGTCATCCGTGGTGCTGTTGTCCTTGGGAGGCACGGCGAGCACGATCCCGCCGGTCACGTCGCCTTCGATCATCAGCGCGGACCCGCCTTGCAGCAAGTCGTCCGCGTCGAGCTTGGAGGGATCGCTGGGTGCCGAGGTATAGCGATAGCCGCTGGAGCTGATCGCCCCCTGGATCACCATGGCCCCGGTCACGTCCCCGGTGAAGCGCGCGGCCACGGCATCCTCGCCCCGGGCGGAAACCACGCCGGCCAGGCGGACATCACCGGTGATCGCATCCGCGCGCACGCCCACGGTCCAGTCGCCCGTCACCACGGTCGTCCCGTTATGCGTCAGCGCGCCCGCCAGCGGGCCGCCCAGCCAGATACCGGCCGAATCGTTGCCTTTCACGGTGATCGTGCCGCTGTTGACGATCTTGCCGCCGTGCGCGCCATCGGTGCGGATGCCGAACCGGTTGGAGCCGAGCGCGAAGGGCCCATCCAGGTCACCATCGTTGTCGGTGTCGGTCGGCGCATAGGGCTCATCGATGGTGATCGTGCCGGAATTGACGATGTCCCCGCTGGCCCCCGCCACGGCGACGATGCCGGCTGAATCGTTGGCATTGCCGATGGCGATCGCGCCCCCATTGGTCACGGCGTGATTGCTGTCCTGGGTCACCGCGGTTCCACTCGCGGGCTTCACCGATCCATCCTTGGTGATGGTGATCGCATCCGCCGCGCCGTTCTTGATCGTGGAGGTCTTCACCGGCTGGGTGATGGCGGTGGCAATGGTTTCGGCGGAAGCGGGCGCGGCAAGCGCGAAGATGGCGGTGCCGGCAAGCAGGTAATGGCGCATGGATCCCCTCACAGATCGGTCTCTACGATCCACGAGACGGAGCCATGACGCCGTAACCTTGGCGACCGGCGAAAAAAATCAGAACGTGGCGTCGACCCCTATGCGCACCGTGCGCGGGCGCAGCGGCGTGGTCTGGTCGCGGCCAATGGCGAACGGCGTGCCCAGGGCGAAGCGATTGCCTTTCGCATCGGTGAGATTGGTCACGCTGAGCGTCAGACCCAATGCCTCGCGGCCCAGGCGCACCGCCAGCCCGGTATCGACATAATCGCCCTGCAACTCGCCCAGTTCGGGGCCCACGCCCAGCCGGGAGCGGCCGATATAGTTCGCCCAGCCCTGCGCGGTCAGTTCCATGTCGTGCCCCACCGGCCGCCGGTAATCGAAGCCGATCCGGCCGGCGAAGCGGGCGATGTTGGGGATTTCGGTGATCTGCTTCAGCAGGGCATGGGGCAGTTCTTCCAACCGCCCGGTGAAACCTGGGATGGCGACGACTTGCGCGACGTTCATCAGAACGAAGGCGGGCGGATCGTCGATCCGGCCATCGTTCCAGGTCAGCCCGCCGTCGATCCGCAGCCCCGGCGCCAGCGCCGCGCCCGCGGTGAGGCTGGCCGTCCAGATGCGCCCATCGCCGATATTGGCGGTGCTGGGGAAGCCGGCGCTGTCGATGAAGTCCGCCTGGATATCGCTCCAGCGCGTATGGGCGACGCTGAACGCTAGATTGAACGGCTGCGTTCCGGCCTGCCCGTGGCGCGCGCCCAGTTCCAGCGTGGCCAGCGAATCGTTGCGGAACCGGGCGACGAAATCACCGGAGATGGCCAGCCCGCCGGGGCGGAACCCTTCCTGATAACGGACATACACGGTGGTATCCGGCAGGACATTAGCCGAAAGCGAGGCGGAAGGGAGGAACGCCCTCTCGATGCGCGAGGCGGTGATGTCCGCCATGGCGAAGGCCAGCCGCCGGTCCACATCCTCGCCCTCGCCGCTCAGCCGCGTCTGGGTGAAGCGCCCGCCGCCGGTCGCCACCAGCCCCTGGGCCAGCCGCACGCTCGCTTCGCCATAGAAAGTCACCTCGTCCACCACGTTGGTGACCCCGGTCACCGCGCCCTGCGCGTCCGGCGGGCCCAGTGTGCGGGTCAGCCGGGTGCGGTTGTGGGTATAGCTCGTTCCCAGCAGCCAGCCCGGCCGATCGCCCAGCGGGCGCCACAGCCGGGTCTCATTGGCGACCATTTCGGTATCGTTGCGCTGGGTGAAGACGCGCGGCGAGCCTTCCGGCAGGGTCGCATCATAGCGTTCCTCCAGCTGCTGGCCGGTGATCCCGGTGGACGTCTTGAAGCGCACATCGCCGAACTCCCCGGTGATGACGAACTGCCCTTGCGCGAAATCCGCGTCGAACCCTTCGTCCACCTGAGACGAACGCGACAGCGGCGGCCCTGCCCGGTCGGCATATTGGCTGTCCTGGCCGTCGGTCCGCTGGACCACGCCGATCAGGTCCACCGTCCAGCCCGGCGCGGCTTCATAGCGGAACATCGCCCGCCCGCCGTAGACCCCGGTGCGGTTGACGTTCTCACGATCGATCAGCGGCTTGTCGATATAGCCGCCCTGGGTCTCGGCATTGAGCGTGACCCGCAGGGCCGTGGACCCGCCGATCACCGGCAGGTTCGCCGTCAGGCTGACATCGCCGCCCGGTTCGCCATGCTGGGTGACGCTTGCCCCCAGCATGGCGGAGCCTTCCACCACGCCCGGCACGGCATCGTTGGGCACCAGCCGGATGATGCCGCCCAGCGATCCGGCGCCGTAAAGCGTGCCCTGCGGCCCTTCCAGAACTTCCACCCGCGCCAGATCGGCAAGCCGCAGATCCGGGTCGGGCGCATTGTAGCTCAGCCGCAGATCGCCGAGATACTGGCCTACGGTGGATTGGGTCGGGCCCGTGAAGCTGGAATCGGCAATGCCGCGGATGAACAGCTTGTTGCGCCCGCTGCCCAGATAAGTGGAAGAGACGGTGGGCACCCGCTGCATGATCTTTTCGGTTCCGCCCACGCCGCCGAAGACCAGTTCCTCACCATCGAGCAGTTCCGCCTGGCCGGCGTAGTCCACCAGGGGCACGTCGCGCTTGCTGCCGATCACGACGATGTCCGGCCCCAGGTTCTCCACCGGCGGCGCGGACCGTGTCGCGGCGCGGGGCGCGGGCCTTGCCGCGGCGCGCGTGTTGCGCGCATTGGCCGGCGAGCGAGATGGAACCAGCCGCCAGGCGCCGCTGCCGACCTGCATCGCCCGCGCGCCCGCCGCCCGGGCCAGGAGCGCGACGGCCTCGCTCGGGGTGAGATGGCCGCGAATGGCGGGAACGGCGCGGTTCGCAATGTCGCTGTCCACCACGATACTCGTGCCGGTCTGCCGGGCGATCGCGGCGGCGGCTTCGCCCGCCCGGCCCGGTGGCGCGCTCACGGCGATGCCTTCCGCCTGCGCCGGAGCGCTGGCGACCACAGCCGCTATGCCGATCCACCATGCCGCCCGCATCGCTATCGGTCCCCGATCTCCCACGCTTCGCCGCTATAGCGCACCGTAATGCCCAGCAGCGGGCCCAGCGTGCGCGGATCGGTTTTGACCGGACCCGTCAGCACGCTTCCCGAGATGCGCCGCGATCGGTCCGCCCGGGCGATGAACACAACGCCGGTTGCGCGGGTGAGATCGTCGGCCACGTCCGCCAGCGTCGCGTCCTGGAACGTCACCCGCCCTTCGCGCCATTCGCCCACCTGGCCCAGCCGCACGGTGCCGATGCGATAGCCCCGGCGGTCCGCCGGGCGCACGAGCATCTGGCCGGGAGAGAGATGCACGTTCTCGCGGCGGGGGTTGAACACCACCGCGCCTTCGGCCACTTCCACCGTGGTCGCGCCCGCCGTGCGCTTCACGTCGAACACCGTGCCCACATCCACCAGCGTGTCCTCCCCCAGGGTCAAGCGGAACGGATGCGCTTCATCGTGGCGGATGGTGAACAGCGCCTGACCGTGGGAAAGGGACGCAGTGCGCGCGTCCTTCCGGTCCAGCACGATGCGCGAATCCCCGCCCAGGGCGATCTCGCCGCCCCCGGCAAGGGCGATCAGGCGCGTTTCGCCGGGCGCCGTTTCCACGGCGTAGCTCCCGCCGCGCAGCTGCCAGGCGCCCAGGCCCGCCGCCAGCGCCAGGCCGGCCGCCAGCGCGCCGCCCAGCCAGCGCCGGCGCGTGACGCCCGCTGCCGGCGGCTCCGCATCGTTGGCGCCCTGGGGCAAGGCCTGCAGGGCTTCTTCCGCATCGCCGATCCCCGCCACGAGTTCGTCATAGGCCAGCGCGTGCGCCGGATCCTGCTCCAGCCACACGGTGAAGGCATCCCAATCCTCGAACGCGGCGTCGCCCGTGCGCACGGCCCAGACGATCGCCTGTTCGCGGATCGTTTCATTCGCCATTGTCGGTGCCTCCTGCGAGTAGGACGGAGACGATCGGCTCAAGCCTCATCGATCCGCTCCTTCAGCTCGGCCAGCGCGGCGTAGGCCTTGCGCAAATCGCTTTCCACGGTGCTCAGGCTGACGCCGAACTGCTCCGCCAGCCGGCGCTGCGGTATCCCCTCGATCCGATGCGCGCGGAAGATACCCGCCACGCGCGGCCCCAGGGCGTCCAGCGTCTCCGCAACCAGCCGGGCATGCTGCCGCGCGATGATCAGGCGATCGGCCGAGGGAGCGTCCGACACGCCGGAAACGGCGCCCTGCGCACTGTCGCTCCACGCCTGGTCGCGCAGCCGGGCCTGATTGGCCGCGCGATAGCGGTCGATCATCAGCAGGTCCGCGGTGCGGAACAGATAGGACAGCGGCGAGGCCACCGGCCCGCTGGGGCGCCCGGCGATCTTCAGCCAGATTTCCTGAAGCAGATCCTCGGCGGAATCACCCGCCCCCCGCGCCCTGAGAAAGCGCAGCAGACGCTCGCGATTAGCGAGGAAGACCTCTTCCAGGCCGCTGGTTCCGTTCGCTGCCAAGCCCGTCAAGCACCCTCATTCGCGCGCGGCCAGATAGAGGCCGCAACCGCGCTTGCAAAGGGGCGAGCCTCACTTCGCCCGTCGTCCGCTCAGGCCATCTGAAGCCGCGACAGCGCCGCCAGGATCGCCGCTATGCCGAACAGGACCGAAACCCCCGCCCAGATATGCCCGCCGCGCGCCAGCAGCATCCGCCCCAGGTGAAGAAAGCGCTCCCCCGCCGCGATGATCAGCAGCCCTTCGGCCACGGCGATGCCGCCAACCACGCTGACCGCAATCGACAGCCAGTCGCCCCCTATCCATGGATTGACCAGATAGATCGCCGCGCCCACCGCCAGGGCCGCCAGCCCGCTGACCAGGCGCAGCGCCGGCCCGCGTTCGAGTTCCTTGAGCATGGTCCACCAGCTGTTCGGATTGCGCAGTTCGCCCGTCCCCGCGGCCAAGGCGTAAAGCCCGATGAACAAGGCAATCCAGGCGGATATGTCGGCGTTGCTTGCCATTCGTTGCGCGCTCCCGAAGAACGGCGACGATAGGCTGTCCGCCCGCCATCGTCCAGCGGAGCGGCGGGCGCTTCGGTCAGCCCATGCCCTGCCACTGGCGGATCGCCTCGATCGGCCAGAACAGCATGATGACGTTGAGCGTCAGGTTGTCGCGGATCACCCACAGCGTCAGCAGCTCGAGGAACACGGCCAGCGCCACGCTGGCCCAGGCGGGCAGACGAGAGGCGGCGAGGAAGCCGATCACCATCCAGCCGATATCCGAGGCGGAATTGATGATCGTATCCCCGCTGTACCCCCAGCTCACGGTGACCGCGCGATAGCGGTCGATCACCATGGGCGTGTTCTCGGTCACTTCCCACGCCGCTTCGATGAACACCGCGATCGGCAGCGCCCAGCGCGCGGGACGGCCCCCGAACAGGCGCCATTTGCGCCACAGCAGCCAGGCGGCGAAATACATGATCAGGCCGTGCGTAAGATGGCTGGCGCTGTACCAGTCGGTGATGTGCTGGCTGTTGCCGCTCGATTGCACGGCGCCGTGCCACAGTTCCACATGGCCGCAGGTGCAGATCGGCGGCCGGCCCATCGCGAACAGCACCGCGACAGCCAGCGCGATCAGCGCCAGCGTCGCCGCAATAGCCTTGCGGTGCCGTCTGAGCCCGTTCCCCTCCACAACGGGGGCTTGTCGGCGCGGCGGCGGCGCTTGGCAAGCCCGGGCGCCAGGCGGCCGTCAGGCCGTGAGCTTATTTCCCGTCGTACCAGGCCACGAAAGTGGAGGTGATGTTGCGCGCGGAACTGGCCTGGAGGCCGGCGAGATCGCTGGTGCGCGCCATCTTCAGGTCCTCGCACCCGTGCTGGGCGGCGAAAGCCTGCGCCCGCTGGCTAACGCGCCTCTGCACCGGCGCCACCAGCAGCTGCCGCTGCGCGGCATAATCGCGCTGGAGCTGGCTGCGCTTGGTGTCGAGATCGGCAGCGATGCGCTGCTCGTCGGACTGCAAGGCGACGAGATCCACCTCTTCCTCTGCCTGCACAGCCTCGCGCTGCCGTTCCTGGATGCGATTGAGCTGCTCCTGCAGCACCTTGATCTCTTCCACTTGCGGCCGCAGCGCCTCGTCCAGATGGTGGAGCGCCACGCCCAGTTCACCCACCCCTTCGGGCGGATCGGAAACAAGCTTGCTGATTTCGAGATAACAGGGCGACGAGGCATTCTGCGCCAGAGCCGCCGGACTCGCGAACGCCACCAGTCCGGCGCCGCAGGCAATCACGATACGCTTTTTCATCGACCTTGCTCCCCAGAAAGGCCCAGCGTCGTCAGGCTATCACAGAATAGACACGGGTCAACGAGGTTTCCGCCGGTTGCGCACCCTACCGGTTGCGCTAAGTGTCCGGCCATGGACAGGCGCGACCGCGATAGGGCCAGGGTCGGCAGCGGCCTGATCACGGCGCGGCCGGGGCGGATCATCCCATGACTTTCGAAGGCAAGCACGCCTGCGTGATCGGCGCGGGGTTCGGCGGGCTGGCCCTGGCGATCCGCCTTCAGGCGGCCGGCCTAGCCACCACGCTGGGCGAAGCGCGCGACAAGCCGGGCGGATGCGCCTATTTCTGGCAGAAGGACGGCTTCACGTTCGATGCCGGCCCGACCGCGATCGTGGATCCGGGCTGCTTGCGCGAGCTGTGGGAGATCACCGGCCATTCCATGGCCGATGATGTGGAACTGATGCCGGTCACGCCGCACTACCGGCTGAGCTGGCCCGATGGGACGAGCTTCGACCAATCGGACGACGCGCCCGCGCTGCGCCGGCAGATCGTTCGCCTCGCCCCCGCCGATCTGGGCGGTTACGAAGCGTTCCTGGCCCATTCGGCGGAGTGCGCGCGCGAACATGGCGAGCGACTCGGCGCGCAGCGCTTCTTCGATTTCACCGCCATGGCCCGCGCGGTGCCGGCGCTGGTCAAACAGCGCGCCTGGCGCAGCGCCTATGACACGGCCGCGCGCTTCGTCGAAAACGAGAAGGTGCGCCAGGCACTGAGCATCCACACCCTGCTCGTGGGCGGCAATCCGCTGGCCCCCGGAAGCGTCTTCGCCCTGATGCACAGGCCAGAGACGAGCGGCGGCGTCTGGTGGGTCCGGGGCGGCATCAATCGCCTGGCGGCCGCGATGCTGCGCCACTTCGAACGCCTGGGCGGAACCGTGCGCCTGGGCGAGGCGGCCGTGGCGATCGAGACGAGCGGCACCCGCGTCACCGAAGTTGAAACCGCCAGCGGCTGGCGCGAACGGTTCCAGGCGGTGGCCAGCAACGGCGATCTGATGCGCACTTATCGCGACTTGCTGTCCGACTCCGCGCGCGGGCAGCAGATGGCCCGGCGGCTGGCGCGCAAGCGATTCAGCCCCTCCCTGTTCGTCGTCCACTTCGGCATAGAGGGCAACTGGCCCGGCATCCCCCATCATACCGTGCTGTTCGGCCCGCGCTATCGGGGCCTGCTGGAAGATATTTTCGATCACGGCGTGCTGCCAGCGGATCTTTCGATCTATCTCCATCATCCCACGGTGACCGATCCCTCGCTGGCGCCCGAGGGGATGAGCACGTTCTACGCGCTGATTCCCGTGCCCCATCTGGGCAAGCTGACGGTCGATTGGGCCCAGATCGGCCCGGTGCTGGAAGCGCGCGTGCTCGCCGAGATCGAACGGCGGCTGATTCCCGACCTTTCGGATCGCATCGTGACCCGCTTCCATTATACTCCGCGCGATTTCGCCGGCGATATGGGCGCCCATCTGGGAAGCGCCTTCGGTCCGGAGCCGGTGCTGACGCAGAGCGCCTGGTTCAGGTGCCCCAGGAGGGACGATGTGATCTCCAATCTCTACCTGGTCGGCGCCGGCACGCATCCCGGCGCGGGCATCCCCGGCGTCATCGCCGGCGCCAAGGCCACGGCCGCGATCATGCTGGAGGATCTGGCTTCATGAAGGCATCGGCATGACCCGGCCGATCAGGCGCCTCGCGGTCTATTGCGGCTCGGCCTCGCCCGAGAACCCGCGTTATGAGGAACTGGCGATGGAGATCGGCCACGAGTTGGCCGCGCGAGGGATCGGCGTGGTCTATGGCGGCGGCAAGCTGGGGCTGATGGGGGCGCTGGCGGCCGGCGCGCTGCTCAACGGCGGCGAAGTCATCGGCGTGATACCCGAAGCGCTCGTCGCCAGCGAAGTGGCCAACAGGGCCTGCACCGAATTGCACGTCGTGCGCACCATGCACCAGCGCAAGAAGGCGTTCACCGATCTTTCCGACGGCTTCCTCACGCTGCCGGGCGGCGTCGGCACGATGGACGAATTGTGGGAAGCCGTCAGCTGGGCGCAGCTCGGCTATCATGACAGCCCCGTGGGCCTGCTCAACGCCTGCGGCTTCTATGACGGGCTCATCGCCTTCTACCGGCAGATCGGCGAAACGGGCTTCGTCCGGCCGGAGCATCGCGGGATCATCCTCGCCGAGCCGGAACTGGGCCCCCTGCTCGACCGCATGGCGAGTTATCGGCCGCACAGGCCCATCATCCGCATGAAAGCGGACGAGCTCTGACGGCGATGGCAATCAGGCTCTTCCGCGATCGTCGCCCCCGCCTGCTGGCCCCCTCGCGCATCCTGCGCGAGACCCCCCGCCAGGCCGGCGGCGGGCACGAGCGCGAGGAACTGGTGGAGCACGCCAGCGAGACCCTCGCCCCCACCAATCGCGCCTTCGCGCTCGCCGCACGCCTGCTCGACCGTCCCGCGCGGGAGCGCATTGCCTTGCTCCATGCCTGGTGCCGCCACTGCGACGAACTGGCGGACGAGACGGGCGATCCCGCCGATGCGGTGCAATGGCTGGAAGCTATCCGGGTCCTCACCCGCCGCGCGATCGAAGGCCATCCCACGGCGGAGATCACCTTCGATTCCTTCGGCCAGCTGGCGAAGGAAGCCGGGCTCACCGCCGAGATGGCCGAAGACGTGCTGGAAGGCTTCGCGCTGGATGTCGCCGGCTGGCGGCCGCGCACCGAGGGGGACCTGATGCGCTATGCCTATCACGTCGCCGGCGCGGTGGGCGTGATGGCCGCCCACGCGCTGCATGTGCCCGACAGCGATCACGAAGCGCTGGACCGGGCCTGCGATCTCGGCCTGTTCTTCGAACTGGTGAACATGGCGCGCAACATGGGCGCCGACGATGCCGCCGATCGCAACTATCTGCCGGTCGAATGGCTGGCGGAAGCCGGCATCCCGCCGGGCGAGCACATGAAGCCCATCTATCGCGAACAGCTCGTCACCCTCGTGGCGCGCCTGCTCGACCTGGCGGATCAGCATGGCGCGGCCGGGCGATATGGCGCCGCCCGGCTTCCCTTCCGCCGGCGCTGGGCCGTGCTCACCGCCGTGAACATCTACGGCGCCGTGGCGCGCGAAGTCCGCCGGCGCGGCCCCGCCGCGTGGGATCATCGCGTGCGCAAGCCCGCCCCGGCCAAGCTGCGCGCCGTCATCCAGGCTTTCGCCGAAGCGCTGCGCCAGCCGGAAGAACCGGCGCAATGGCCCCGCTGGACACGCGCGGAGCTGCTGATCGCCGTGCGCATGGCCGGCCCGATCGCGCCCGTTCCGATGACCCCGCTGCCTGACGAGGACGCGCCGTGATCCGGTCCCTGCTCATCGCCAACCGGGGCGAGATCGCCTGCCGGATCATCCGCACCGCGCGCCGCATGGGCTTGCACACCGTGGCGGTCTATTCGGATGCGGACGCCAGGGCGCTGCATGTGCGGCAGGCGGACGAAGCGGTGCATATCGGCCCCTCCCCCGCCGCCGAAAGCTATTTGCGCGGCGACAAGATCATCGAAGCGGCCAAGGCCACCGGGGCCGAGGCGATCCACCCCGGCTACGGCTTCCTGTCCGAGAATGCCGAGTTCGCGGAAGCCGTGATCGCAGCCGGCCTGATCTGGGTCGGCCCGCATCCCGCAAGCATCCGCGCGATGGGCCTGAAGGACGCCGCCAAAAAGCTGATGATCGAAGCCGGCGTGCCGGTGACGCCCGGCTATCTGGGCCAGGACCAGTCGCCCGATCGCCTGCTGGCCGAGGCGGAAAAGATCGGCTGGCCGGTGCTGATCAAGGCTGTTGCCGGCGGCGGCGGCAAGGGCATGCGCAAGGTCGATGCCGCCGCGGATTTCATCCCGGCGCTCGAATCCTGCCGGCGCGAGGCGGCCGCCGCCTTCGGCAACACCGATGTGCTGCTGGAAAAATGGATCAGCTCGCCCCGCCACATCGAAGTGCAGGTGTTCGGTGACACGCAGGGCAACGTGGTCCACCTGTTCGAACGCGATTGCTCGCTCCAGCGCCGGCACCAGAAAGTGATCGAGGAAGCCCCCGCGCCGGGCATGGACGAGGTCACGCGCGAAGCGCTCTGCGCCGCCGCCGTGCGCGCCGCCCGGGCGGTCGACTACGTCGGAGCCGGCACGATCGAATTCATCGCCGACGCCAGCGGGGGCCTGTCGGCCGATCGCATCTTCTTCATGGAAATGAACACCCGCCTCCAGGTCGAACATCCGGTGACCGAGGAAATCACCGGCGTGGACCTGGTCGAATGGCAGCTGCGCGTGGCGAGCGGGGAGGAACTACCGCTGCGGCAGGAGGACCTCGCCATCAACGGCCACGCCATCGAGGCGCGGCTCTATGCGGAAGACCCGGCGAAAGGATTCCTGCCGAGCACCGGGCCGATCGAGTGCTGGCATATGCCGGAAGACTATGTCCGCATCGATGCCGGCTACGCGCAGGGATCGACGGTCAGCGCATTCTACGATCCGATGCTGGCCAAGATCATCGTCCATTCGGACACACGCGACAACGCCATCGCCCTGATGGCCGATGGGCTGGAGGGGTTGGCGGTCTGGCCGGTCAAATCGAACGCGGGCTTCCTCTATCGCGCCCTCACCCATGCGAGCTTCAAGGCCGCCGACCTTTCGACCAGCTTCATCGCGCAGCATCAGGAGGAATTGATCCCGCCGGAAGCCCCTTCCGACGCCGTACTGGCGACCGCGGCGAAGCAGTTCATCACCGCATTCGCATCAGTGCCCGAACTCCCCGGATTCCGCATGAATGCCCCGCCGAAGAGGACGGTACGGCTGCTGGTCGGCGATGAGGGCGTCGACGTGGCAGCCCCGGCGGAATGGCCGCCTGAAACCTACGCCTCCACCGCCGCGCTCGGCATCGCCCTCGTCACCGAGAAAGGGCAGACTTTTGCCCTCGCGCTCGATCACGCGCGCGGGGGGGCCGCCGGCGCGACCGCCGACGGCGCCGTGCTCGCGCCCATGCCCGGCAAGGTGATCGCCGTCGATGTGGCCGAGGGCGATGCCGTGACCAAAGGCCAGCGCCTCATGGTGCTAGAAGCCATGAAAATGGAACACGCCCTCACCGCGCCGTTCGACGGTACGGTGGCCGAACTCAAGGTCAGCGCGGGCAGCCAGGTCCAGGTCGAAGCCCTGCTGGCGCGCGTGGAGAAGAGGGCGGGGTAAACCGCACGATGCTTCCGCTCCCCTCGTCATTCCCGCGAAAGCGGGAACCCAGCGAATATGCGCCGTGGGCCCGCTTGCGCGGGAATTACTCCACCTGCGGAACGCCAGGGCCAGCGCCCGGCTTGTTCAACCGCCGGAACAGCTTGCCCTTCTCGCTGAACAGCACCAGCACCAGGGCGCTGCTGCTGCAGACCAGCAGGGCCAGCGCGAAAGGCTTGGCGGTGCCGTCATAGGCCTGGCCGATGATCAGGCCGACCACTGCCGCGCCGAACATGCGGAAGAAGCTCTGCACGCTCGCCGCCGCGCCGGCGATGTGGGAGAACGGCTGCATCGCGATCGAGCCGAAGTTCGCCCCCAGGAAGCCGAGCAGCATCAAGTTCGTCGCCATGAGCGGCAGAAACCAGGCCAGATCCCCGTCGCGGTAATAAGCGGCCCAGACTTGCGCCAGGCTCACCACGATGAAGATGAGTATGCCCATGTGCGACACGCGCCGGGCGCCGAAGCGTTCGACGATGCGTGAGTTCACCAGGTTGGAAACCACCATCATCGCCGCCGTGCCGCCGAACACTGCCGGGAACCAGTCGCCGGCCCGGAAATGCTCGCCGATCAGCTGCTGCGCGCTGTTCACATAGCCGAACACCGCCCCGATCAGCAGCGAAGTGCCGAGGACGTAGCCGGATGCCCCGCGATGAAGCAGCGCCACCCGCATGTTGTGCAGGATCGTCGGCACATGAATGTCCTGCCGGTATTCGGGATGAAGGCTTTCGGGCAGCCGCAGATAGGCCCACACTGCCGCCAGGAAGCCCAGGCCCGCCAAAATGATGAAGATCCATCGCCAGCCGGCAAACAACAGCACCGCCTGCCCCAGGCTGGGCGCGAAGACCGGCACGGTGATGAACACGGCGCTGATCAGCGAGAACAGCCGCGCCATCTGGTCGCCTTCATAGCGGTCGCGCACGATGGCATTGGGGACCACGAACAGGCCAGAGGCGAGCAGCCCCTGGATCCCGCGCAGCACCAGCATCATGGTGAAATCGTGCACGAAGGCAATCGCCAGCGACAGCAGCGAATAAGCCGCGATCGACGACAGCAGCACCACGCGCCGCCCGAAACGATCCGCCAGCGCGCCGGGGATCAGCGTGCCGATCCCGCCGGCAAGCAGGTAAGTCGCCACGACCAGCTGGCGCCGGTTCCCTTCGCCCGCGCCCAGCTCCCGCGCGATATTGTCCAGCGCGGGCAGCATACCGTCGATCGAGAGTGCCTGCAGGCTCATCAGCAGGGCCAGCATCACCACCAGCTCCCGCTGGCCTAAGGTCTTGGGTGGAAAGGCGGTCGTGCTGGCCATAAGCGGGGCCCCCTAGACCCATGTTGCGGTGCAGCACAACCCTCGTCGTCCACGAAAGGCGCGTCCCATCCCGGCTTCCGCCCGGCGGGAGATCGCCTAGAGTCGGCGCCATGGCGACTCCGGTTCCCACCCTGCCCGAGGAAGAGGAAAGCGCGCTCGGCCTGCGCAAGATCATCCATGTGGACATGGATGCCTTCTTCGCCAGTGTGGAGCAGCGCGACGAGCCGGCCCTGCGCGGCAAGCCGGTCGCGGTCGGCGGATCGAGCGGGCGCGGCGTGGTGGCGGCGGCAAGCTATGAAGCGCGCAAGTTCGGCGTCCGTTCGGCCATGCCTTCGATGACGGCGAAACGGCTGTGCCCCGATCTGATCTTCCGCAAGGCGCGCTTCGCCGTCTATGCCGAAGTCTCGCAGCAGATCCGCGCGATCTTCCGCGGTTTCACCCCGCATGTCGAACCGCTCAGCCTCGACGAAGCCTATCTCGACGTGACGGAGGACTTGCACGGCATCGGCTCCGCCACCCGCATCGCCACGCTGATCCGCCAGCGCATTCGCGCCGAGACCGGCCTCACCGCCAGCGCGGGCGTTTCCTACAACAAGTTCCTCGCCAAGCTCGCCAGCGACCAGAACAAGCCCGATGGCCTGTGCGTGATCCGGCCGGGAGAAGGCGCGATGTTCGTCCAAGCCCTGCCGGTGCGGCGTTTCCACGGCGTGGGGCCGCGCGGGGCGGAGAAGATGGCCCGGCTGGGGATCGAAACCGGCGCCGATCTGGCGGCGAAGGACATCGCCTGGCTGCGCCAGCATTTCGGCAGCTTCGCGGATTATCTCTATCGCGCCGCGCGGGGGATCGATCTCAGGCCGGTGCGGGCCAACCGCATCCGCAAGTCGGTGGGTGGGGAGCGGACGTTCAACGAGGATCTTTCCAGCGGCCAGGCACTGCGCGCCGCGCTGGCCGATATCGTGGAGATCGTCTGGACCCGCATCGCCGAGAACGAGGCCCGCGGCCGCACGGTCACCCTGAAGATGAAATACATCGATTTCCAGATCACGACCCGCGCCCGATCGCTGCCTCAGCCCATTTCGGGCAAGGCGGAATTCGCCCGCATCGCGCGGGCCCTGCTCGACGAACAACTGCCGCTGCCGATGCCGATCCGCCTGATGGGCCTGACTCTGGGTTCGCTGGAAGGCGGCAGCGGCGACGAACCGGCGAGCGACGCGGCGCAGCTGTCGCTGCTGCAATGGCTCTAGCCGTCGAGCATGGCCAGCCGCTGCGCCGCCTTGCGGCTCATCGGGCGGGGCAGCGCATCGCGTAGGAAGAAGCGGGCTTCCACCACTTCGCGGCCATCGGCCCGCGGCTCACCATCGGCCACGCCTGTAAAGACATGCACCTCGTTGGTCGCCCCCAGATAAGGCTCTTCGATCGTCCCGAGGCATCTCAGGCCCGTGAGGCCGCAGCGCAGTTCCTCGGCGAACTCGCGCCGGGCGGCAGCTTCCGGCTCCTCCCGCCGGCCGATTCCGCCGCCGGGGAACTCCCATTGTCCGCCGCCATAGGAATGGCGGACCATGAGCAGCCGTCCCTCGCCGTCACGGGCGATGATATGGCACCCGTACAGCCGCCCGCCGCGAAGCCGTAGCCAGTGCCTGCGCAGCGAGTAGGCGAGGCGATAGAGCTGGCGGTGCAGCGGCGGCGGGATCAGGCGAAGCATGTCACCGGCATCGGCGCCGCCGCAAGCAGGCGGGCGACGGGCAAGTCGTTCTCGCCCCGCGCCGCCACTTCGAACAGCGCGCGCTTGTCCGCCCCCCGGATCACGAACAGCAGCTCATCCGAATCGAGCAGCGCCGGAATGGTCAGGGTGACGCGGTCGAACGGCGCTTCCGGCGGCAGCGGATCGGGCGTCAGGTGTCGCACCCTTTGGGAATCGTCAGCCTTGGGGTCCGTGTTGGGAAAGAGCGAGGCGATATGCCCATCCGCCCCCATGCCCAGCCAGGTGAGCGCGAAATGCGGCGGCGGCGCGCCCGCGTCCAGGCAGGACACTGTCGCGCCGGCGGGTTCCAGCAGCGCGCGGATGCGGCCGGTATTGCTGGCCGGGTGATCCTCGGGAACGACGCGGTCGTCCCCCGGCCATACCGCGATCCGCCGCCAGTCCAGCGGGCGGCGCGCCAGATCGGCCAGGATCGGAAAGGGCGTGCTGCCGCCGGGCACCGTGATCGCGACGCTTGCGTTGGAGCCGGCAAGCGCGCGTTCCAGCCGCTGCGCGATCCAGTCCGCTATGCCGGCATCGCTCACGCCTTCGAGGATTTCGATCCGCGCCATGGCCGGGTGATAGGGCAAAGCGCCGCGCGGCGCGAGGCATTCAGCCGAGCAGGCCCTTCGCGCCAAGCCCGCCAAGCCCGCCGGCCAGCAGCAGAAGCGCGGCAATGCCCCAGCGCGGCGGTCCCAGCGGCACGCGCGCCTCCCACTCGGCGCCCGCGCGCCAGGCGGCGGTGAGCACAGCGGCGCCACCTATCGCGCCGCCGAAGGCCGCCAGCCCCGGCATCGGCGCGATGGCCGCGAGCGCCAGCACCAGGAACCCGGCGGCCGAAGTCAGCTGCGCCGCGCCGAGGACCAAGGCGATCGCGCCGAACGAGCGCGTCGGCTCCAGCGGTGTCCGCCCCGGCCGCAGCAGCGCCAGTTCCCCAGCCGCGAGCAGCAGCGCAATCGTCATCAGCATCGCCTTGGCATCGGGCCCGAGCAGTGCCGCGATGCGCCAGCCGAGCCAGGCCGCCACGCCGCTCCCTACCGCACAGGCCAGCCAGCACGCGACAAGCAGGCCCGCCCCGGCGCCCAGCGCCGCCGAAAGCCGCGCCACCCGCACCGCCTCGCGCCCCGCCAGAGTGGCGGCGGCGGCGGCAAGCAGCGCGAGGAAGAAAGAAGGCAAGCGTCAGGTCCGGCACGATCCAGGCCGGCGACAGTAAGGCCCGCGCCCGCCGAGGCAACGGTCCCTGCGCCAGTGACCGACGATGGTGACCCCGCCAGGGTAAGCCAACACGCACAGGATCATGGCCCCCCGCCCGCCTCTCCGGTTATGCTATTCGGCGTTCTGGAACATCTCGGGAATGGTTCGGACCAGCCCCATGTCCTTGGGGATATAACCGGGCAGCCGCATGATCTCGGCATGGAAAGCATCGCTGCGCATCAGTTCGGTCAGCCGCTTCACCGGCTCCAGATCGAGGATCTCCGCGCGGCAGACGAAGAAATAATCCTCCGTCACCAGGCGCACGAAATCGAGGTCGAACTGCTGGGCGGCCGCTTCCACCCCGAAAGCCGCATCGGCCATGCCGCTGGCGACATAGGCGGCCACCGCCGCGTGGGTGAACTCGGTCTGCTCGTAACCGTTGATGAGGCGCGCGTCATGGCCGTGCTGGACGAGCAGCTGGTCGAACAGCAGCCGCGAGCCTGAATTGGGGTCGCGGTTGACGAAGCGGATCGCCGGATCGAGCAGGCGTTCGAGGTTGGATATCTTCAGCGGGTTCCCGCGCTTCACGATCAGGCCCATCTCGCGCGTCACGAAGCCGATCACCCGGTGCGCCTCGGGGATCACCAGTCCGCGCACGGCGGCGATGCTGCGCTTGCGCAGCGCGCCTTGCGGCAGGTGCATCCCGGCCAGATCGCACCCGTCATGCGCCAGCGACATCAACGAGGCCGGATTGCTGACGTAGCGCAAGTCGAAAGGAATATCCTGCGCGCCATCCAGCATCTCGCGCAGCTTGGAGATCGCAAAGCCGTGGCTGGCATGGATGCGCAGCGTCGGGGTCGCTTGCGGCAGAAGCTGGTCGATCTCGGTCTCCAGTTCCTGCGAAAGGTTCTGCAACTGCGGCCCCAGCCGCGCCTGCAGCCGCTGGCCGGCCCAGACCAGCTTTTCGCCCAGCGGCGTGAGGCGGGTGCCCTTCCCGCGCCGGCGCTCCACGATCGGCGTATCGAAGAACGCGCCCCAGGCTTCGATCAGGTTCCACGCATGGCGGTATGACATGCCTGCCTGGTGGGCGGCCACGGTGATTTTCCCCGATGACCGAATCTCGTTCAGCAGGTCCAGCAGGACGAGCGTGGTCGAAGGATCGCCATCGCGGCGAAAGCGCCATTGGGGTGCGATCTCAATCCTTATCATGCCGCGCCGCCAGTCAAATCCGCTCCGCCTTATATGAATAATAATACATATTAGGCCCGGATAGCTATGTCCCGTGGTGCATAACATGGGCCCGCATTCCTGCCGTAAATATCATATTCCCACTGGATCACAATCCTCGCTAATCGCCATGCCAGCAACTGACGGCTGCTCTGGCCGGATGAGATATGCACTTTGTTTCATATTTGAGAGATGCGATGAACCAGTTCACTGCCGGCAAGCACCACGATCTGCTGATCGACGGGCAGCGCGTTCCCGCGGCGTCCGGCCGCTATTTCGAAACCCGCGATCCTTCGACCGAGGAGGTGATCGCGCTGGTCGCCGAAGCCGATGCCGCCGATGTCGATGCGGCCGTGCGCTCCGCCCGCGCCGCGTTCGAAGGAACTTGGGGCCAGATGCGCCCGGCCGATCGCGGGCTTGCGCTGCTGCGCCTGGCCGAGTTCGTCCGCCGCGACCAGGAAGAGCTGGTCGAGCTGGAAAGCCTCGATTCCGGCAAGCCGGTCTCGGCCGTGCGGCGGCAGGACCTGCCGGCCGTGATCGACACCCTGATCTATTATGCCGGCTGGGCCGACAAGATCAGCGGCCAGGTGATTCCCGCGCGCACCGACGCGCTGACCTACACCGTGCGTGAGCCGATGGGCGTCGTCGGCGCGATCATCCCGTGGAACTTCCCGCTGATGATCGGCATGTGGAAGATCGCCCCGGCGCTCGCCTGCGGCTGCACCGTGGTTCTCAAGCCCGCCGAGCTGACTCCGCTCACCGCGCTCAAGATCGGCGAGCTGGCGCTTGAAGCCGGCATTCCGGCGGGCGTCCTGAATGTGGTTCCCGGCTTCGGGAAGACGGCCGGCCAGGCCATCGTCGATCATCCCGATATCGACAAGGTGACGTTCACCGGATCGCCCGGCGTGGGGCGCCAGATCCTTCAGGGCGCGGCGGGGAACCTCAAGCGCGCGACGCTGGGACTGGGCGGCAAGTCCCCCAACGGGATCTTTTCCGGTGCCGCTCTCGACAGCGCCGTGAAGGCTGCCGGATCAGGCATCTTCTTCAATACCGGCCAGGTCTGCTCGGCCGGCTCGCGCATCCTCGCCCATCGTTCGATCTATGACGAGGTGGTGGAACGGCTGGTGGCGCGGGCGCAGGGCGTGCGCCTGGGCGATCCGCGCGACAGCGGCACCTCGATGGGGCCGCTGATCTCCGGCACGCAGATGGAGCGGGTGCTCAACTATATCGAGATCGGCCGGAACGAAGGCGCGCGGATCGCAGTCGGCGGCGCGCGCCATGGCGACCGGGGCTATTACGTCGCCCCGACGGTGTTCGCCGGCGTCGAGCATGAAATGCGCATCTCGCAGGAAGAGATCTTCGGCCCCGTTGCCGCGGTGATCCCCTTCGAGGACGAGGATGACGCGGTCCGCCTGGCCAACGGCACCAGCTACAGCCTTGCCGCCGGCGTGTGGAGCGCGGACATCACGCTGGGCCACCGGATGACGCGGCGGCTCAAGGCCGGGACGGTGTGGGTCAACACCTACGGCCCCACCGACGTCCGCCTGCCCTGGGGCGGGATGCGGGATTCCGGCTACGGCCGCGAGCACGGCGACATCGCGATCGAGAATTTCACCGAACCCAAGGTCGTCTGGATCAACACCGGCCGCTGAGCCGCGCAGGCGCCATCACAACAGCAGACCGGGCAAGCGGCCTTTGCGCCGCGACGGCACCGCTTTGCCTGAAGAAGGAGACAGATCATGCGGATTGCGATCATCGGCCAGCAGGCCTTCGGCAAGAGCGTCCTCGAAGCCTTTCTCGACCGTGGCGACGAAGTCGCCGCCGTGTTCTGCGCGCCGACCAAGCCCGGCGCCAAGCCCGATCCGCTGGCGGCTGCCGCCGAGGAGCGGGGCGTGACGCTGTACCAGCTTCCTTCGCTGCGCGGCCCCGAAGCGGCCGAAGCCTTGCGGGCGGCCAATGCCGATATCGCGATCATGGCCTATGTGCTGCAGTTCGCCCCGCAATCGCTCGTCAACATCCCGCCGCACGGCACGATCTGCTATCACCCCTCGCTGCTTCCGCAGTACCGCGGGCCCAGCTCGATCAACTGGCCGATCATCCGGGGTGACACGCAGACCGGCCTGACGATCTTCCGCCCCAGTGACGGGCTGGATGAAGGGCCGATCGTCCTGCAGAAGACGGTGGAGATCGGGTCGGACGACACGCTGGGCACGGTCTATTTCGACCACCTCTTCCCGCTCGGCGTGGCGGCGCTGCTCGAAGGGGCGGACCTCCACCGTGCCGGGCAGCACCAGGAGACCGTGCAGGCCGAGG